>ERZ1673752.189-NODE-189-length-114671-cov-8.623892_pt1 | contig 114671 bp, 113 predicted proteins | sample MGYA00580195_ERZ1673752 | MGnify/ENA primary metagenome ERZ1673752 (study PRJEB41218, sample SAMN15661744) | gut metagenome | host: Homo sapiens | place: Canada: London | collected 2015-08-20/2019-03-30 | study: EMG produced TPA metagenomics assembly of... | reverse complement strand
ATTATCAGGTTTCCCAGGTAATGCTAATGCCTTATTAGAAGCTTATAATCTAAAACTAATATCTAAAGAAGAAGTAGAACATCTTCTTTTATTTAATCATTTTCCTAATCCTCTATTTATAATATATACAGTAGGAGCCCTTTATTTAAATAATTCTAAATTAGGAATTATTATCTTAATAAATATTTATTTATCTAATTTGATTATAGGAATAATATATAGAAAAAATAACCATCCTACCAATATTAATTATATATCTAATATTAGTAAAAGTCAAAGTTTTATAACCATATTTACAACTAGTATAAAAAAAAGTATCAATACTCTTCTAATGATATCTGGTACTGTTACTTCTTTTCTAATAATTAGTACTCTTCTTTGTCATATATTAAATATTAATAGCTTAACATCTGCCATTATAAAGGGAATACTAGAAATGACTATGGGGTTAAATTCTTTATCTAATATAAATATTAATATAAATATTAAATTAATATTAACTTCTATCTTTATTACTTTTGGTAGTATATCTATTCATATGCAAATAATATCTATATTAAAAGATATATCTTACTTAAAATATTTAAAAGGAAGACTACTAAGTACTTTAGTCGTAGTCCTCCTATCAATATTAACAACTATATTCTTTGTTTAATCTTATTTAAATATATAACTTTATTATCCATAATATTACGATGTAAAAGGTCTTTATTAATAGGTAAATCAACATCTAATATATTTTTAAGTTCATTAATAAAATAAGAATACAATAAATCAAGCTCACAAACATCAATATAATTATTATTATATAAATATAATAAATAATTAGTATATATTTCTAGTATAAAAGCATTCATTTCTAATAAATATTCTTTTACTCTATGATTTTTAAAGTAACAACGGCGATACCGTAAAATATAATCACTTTTATATATCATCTTTTTAATATTACTAATATTAGTATATTTAGCAAGTTCATTAATAAAATTATATAAATCTCCATGAAAATATAAATCTTTCATTCTACTTTTACCAATTACTTGTTCTAATAACTTAATTATAATTATTTCATATACATAAATAGTATCATTAACATTAACATGAAATATTTCTCCATTTTGGTATTCGGTATACCCCTCATTAAAGGCTTCCCCCATATTACCGCTTTTACTAGTTTGTTCAAATCCGCTATAAAGTATATCTTTTTCTTTATCATAATAAGAACTTAATAAATGTAACAATTCATGATTAAGTGAACTACCAGATAATCTACCAGAATATAAATATATTTTTTTATTAATAGCATCAAATTCTGCTAAAGTATTAATAAACAAATTATTAAAAATTATTCCTTTTGTATATTGCTTTTTTATTTCTACAAAAGGCATTCCATTATATAAAAGTTTAACATTATCTTTATTAACACTATTAATAACTATTTCATATATATTTTTTAATCTTTTATGATATATATTAAACATTTCATTATTACCAGTAAAAAAAAGACTATCTTGTATTTCTCTAGGAAATTCCCATACAATACTATTTTTATCAAAATAAATACATTCCATTTAATATTTGTCGTCCTTTCTTCGAATATTATATATTAGTTATTAAAAAAAAGCAAGAAAAAAAAAGACTTATTAAGTCCTTAGTAAACAATTGGTGACCTGTATGGAATTCGAATCCATGAATGTTGCCTTGAGAGGGCAATGTGTTAAGCCACTTCACCAACAGGCCATAGTTATAATGTCTTTTTTTAAGACATTATTATTTTATCATATTTATTTTGTTTTATCAATAGTTTATTCATCGATATTTATTAATTTATAATTAGTAGTTCCAAAATTTAATTTATTTGAGGCTTCTAGGATATGTGTTCCATGTCTAGTTTCTATTCTTTCTACTAAATGATCACGACCAGGATCATTACTATTATAAACCAAATCTAAACATGCTTTATCTATGGCTACTGGATCTAAACTTGCAAGTACTCCAATATCTTGCATACAAGGATCTTCAGCCTTAGCACAGCAGTCGCAATCAACGCTCATATTTTTCATAACATTTATATAGGCAATATTACCTTTAAATTTATTATGTACTGCTGATGCTGCATCAGCCATTGCTTCAATAAATTTATCTTGTTCTGGTAAATTATCCCATAATTTATTTGTATCTGTTGTTTTACCAGCAGTATGGATGTATGCTTTTCCTGATGAAGAAGCAACACCAATTGATAGTTGCTTTAGAGCACCACCGTATCCTCCCATAGGATGGCCTTTAAAGTGAGATAATACTAACATACTATCATAATTATCTAAATGACTACCTACATAATCTTTATTTATAACATTACCATTAGGAATATCTAGTATCATATCATCTTCACTATCCATAATATCTACTTTATAATATTTATCCCAGCCATGACTAGTCATTAATTTCTTATGCTTTTCAGTAGTATTTCTAGCTCCATCATATGCTGTATTACATTCTACCACTGTACCTCCTACTCTATTAATAATATCTTTTACAAATTCTGGTCTTAAGTAATTTTGATTACCTTCTTCACCAGAATGTAATTTTACTGCTACTCTTTCTTTTAATTCTATTCCTAATTTTTCATAAATCTTTACTAAAGATTCACTAGTAATTTCTTTAGTAAAATATACTTTGGTTTTTTCCATATTATCTAAATCCTTTCTATCTATATATAATTATAACATAGATATAGAAAAATATTAATTTTTTGTGAAGAAAGTGAAGATTAAAAATCTTCACTCATTAAAAAGTCTATTAGATTGATATGCTTTATTCCATTTGTTTCTGAATAATTTTTATCTAAAGAAATTACATATTTAGGATAGTTATCTTCTATCACATCAAAAGCACCATATTCTCTATCAATTACTTCATCGCTATTTAACAAATAAGTAACCTGGATATAATTAGTTATTCCATCCTTAATAGCCATAAAATCTATTTCACCATTTTTAGTTTTGCCTATGTAAACATCATATCCTCTTATTAACAATTCATTATATACAATATTTTCTAATACTACATAATTTTTAAAATTTGGATTATTATTTTTTATTTGGGCTATGCCAAGATCTGTAGCATAATATTTATTTAATGTTTTAAGTACACCTCTACCATGTACATCATAGCGATAAACTCTTTTGATTATTAGGGCTTTACATAAAGCATCAATATAACTATAAATTGTTTCTGTAGATACTTTTCTGTATTCACTTTCAAGATATTTCACGATATTTTCTGCTGAAAGTTCTCTACCAGTAGTATCGATAAGGTATTGTAATATCATATCAAATAATGTTACATCTTGAAGATTTAATCTTTTTACAATATCTCTTAATATAATTGAATCAAATACACTATGTAGATAATTCTTTATATCTACGTCATTTGTAAACTCACATCTATTTGGTAATCCACCCCACTTTGCATAATCCCAAAAATTATCCATGTCATAGGCATCTTTTCCAGTAAATGCAATATACTCTTTATATGATAGTGGACTGATATTAAATAGTACGTAGCGACCAGATAGTACAGAAGACAACTCATCAGATAACATTTTACTATTAGAGCCAGTTATAAAAATGCTTACATTTTTAACTGAAGCCCTTAATGAATTAACAACATATTCAAACTTATCTACATTTTGAACTTCATCCAAAAATATATAATATATTTTTTTATCTTTAATTTTATCTTTAATATATGTATTAAGTTTCTTATAGTCTTTTAACTCTTCATATTCAATAAATTCAAAATTAACATCTATAATATGATCTTCTTCAACGCCATCATCTTTTAATTCCTTAATTATTTGCTGAAGAATTACTGACTTTCCACATCTTCTTATACCGACAAGAATTTTTACTAAATCGGAATTATAAAAACCTCTTATTTTTGATAAATAACTCTCTCTAGTAAGCATATTAATCACCTCTATATACATTATACAACTAAGTATCTTATTTGTAAAGTTATTTTGTTCAAACAAAATAACTTTTTGCGTTAAAAATAACAGCTATAGAAAAATATTAATTTTTTTTGTAAGAAAGACCTTAGGCTTTCTTACACTTTGAGAGACTACAGGCTCGAAAAGATAAAAGAAAAAGAACATTAAAGTTCTTCTTCAAGACTATTAATTCTATTTATTATTCTATCTTTACCTAGTAATCTCATAATTTCATATAAGTCAGGAGTCATACTCTTACTAGTTAAAGCAACTCTAAGGACAGTAGAAATATCGGCAACTGATCCTTTATAATTATCTGGATTATTTTTATATTCTTTCATATTACTACAGTATCCTAAACTATCAGTAAGTTCTTTAATATTATTAAACCATATTTCTTTATCTGATACATCAAAATAGTTATCAATATAAGTATTTAGTATTCTAATTATTTCTTCTTTATCAGTAATATTACCCCATTCATAAGAAATAGGATTATATAATTCATCATACATATAGAATATTTGACTCTTTATCTCACTAAAACTAGCATAATCTTTTCTTGGTTTCTTTTGTTCTCTCTCTATATTTAATATATTTTTTGTATATTCTTCATACTTAGTTATTAATTCATAAAAATCTTGATCATACTCTTTAGACCATTTAGATAAATAATTATATACTTCATCTTTAGTCATTCTACTGATATAATTTTTAGATATATTATTTAATTTTTCTAAGTCATATAGAGCTCCTGATGGAGACATCTTTTTAGGTGAGAAAGTAAAATCTAAGAAAGTCTTATCTGGATTAGCATTATGCCACTCTTCATAATTAGAATTAATAATTGTCATTAATGATTCTATTACCGCTATTGTAGGATATCCTTTTTCTTTATAGAAACTCATACTTGCTTCTGGATCTTTTCTCTTACTTATCTTTCTCTTGATATCACCATCTTGTTTCATAATAAGTGGTGTATGAATATATTTAGGAGGTTTTAATCCTAATGCTTTAAACATCTCAATATGTTTAGTAACACTAGGTAACCACTCTTCTCCTCTTACGACATGAGTAGTATGCATTAAATGGTCATCTACTACATGAGCAAAATGATAAGTAGGAAGCATACTATCACTTTTCATTATTACATCATCAGTATCATTTTCACTCAAACTAAGTTTACCTTTAGTTAAATCTTCAAAAATAATCTTATTATTAAAATCTCCTTCAGATTTAAATCTTATAACATAAGGTTCACCATTCTTAATTCTTTCAATAGCGGTATCTACACTAATATTTCTACATCTAGCATATCTTCCATAATATCCAGTTCGCATTTTCTTTTCTTCTTGATTTTTTCTTAATTCATCTAGTTCTTCTCTAGTACAAAAACATGGATATGCTCTTCCTATTTCAATTAATTTCTTAATATAAGCATGATATATATCTTTTCTTTCGCTTTGAATATAAGGACCATAATTACCTACTATTTCACCTTTATATTCATATTCATCAGGTACTATTCCATATTCTCTTAAAGTAGACATTATTAATTCTACTGCTGAATCTACCTCTCTTAATTTGTCGGTATCTTCATTTCTAAGATAGAATATTCCGCCAGAGTTTTTAGCAAGTACATAATCAGTAAGTGCTTGATAAAATCCTCCAATATGCATATACCCTGTTGGACTAGGAGCAAATCTTGTTACTTTTTCTCCTTCTTTTAATTCTCTTTCTGGATATAAACTCTCATAATAATCTACATCGTGCTCTAAATTAGGAAATATTAAATCTGCTAAATCTTTATTTGTCATGTTTTTCACCTCTATTTTTTATTTATTTAGGTATCCATTATATTCATTTATCACTTAGTTTAGTATAATATACTGAAAGGACTGGTGACTACTATGTATGGTTATGGATATCCAAGTTATGGATATGGCTATTCCGCAGGAGCTTACTGGATAATTATAGTAATATTACTTATCTTCTTTGTTCTATTTTGGGGTAATGGTTGTTCACAAAATAGATGCAATTCCTGCAATCGCTAATCATATCTAAAATAAAGCCCTTAATAGGGCTATTTTTTTTATTTGGTTGCCCTGGTTAGATTCGAACTAACGCATGTCAGAGTCAGAGTCTGATGCCTTACCGCTTGGCTACAGGGCAGTAATAACAATATAATTATAGCATTAACTATATTGTTATGCAAGGTATTTATTTATTTTTAATCAAATAAACCTTTGATATCTTTAATATATATTCTTTTATTATTAATATCTATTTTATCTATTATATTATCATTATATGGTATTAAATATTCTTTATCATTATTCTTGATATTAAATAATACTGTCTTATCATATCTTTCTATATCTACAATAGTACCTTTATTATTATCTTCATAGATAACATTTAGTCCTATTAATTCTTCATCTAGATATTTATTATTATCTAATTTTATATCACTATCATTTACATAAACATTCTTTCCTTTATATTTTAATACTTCATTAATGTTATTATAGTCTTTTAATGTTATCATATCAAAGTTTTTATGCTTACGATAAGTATTTATTATTTCTTTATCTTTCTTATCGATATATATTGTCATATTATTTATAAATACTTTATCTTTATAAGGAAATTTAGATAATAATCTAAGTTCTCCTTTTATTCCATGTGTATTTACTATTTTTCCTATTTTAATTAATGTCATATTTATCATCCATTTCATATAGAAGTATAGAAGTTGCTACTCCAGCATTTAAGCTCTCTACTTCTTTATTCATTTTTATATATAGGTATTCATCACATAAGTTATTTACTTCTTCAGATACGCCATTACCTTCGTTTCCTATTACTAAGGCATATTTTCTTTTTAGAGAGATATCTTTAACATTTATTCCTCCATCTACTTTAGTACCATATATTTTATAATTATCTTTTTTTAGTTCGGTAATAAGGCTTGGTAAATCTCTTACTATTATATTGATATGGAAGATCATACCTTCGGTAGCTCTAAGTACTTTAGGATTATACATATCTACAGTAGTAGGACTTATTACTATGGTATCAATATTGAATGCTTTTGAAGATCTTATTATGGTACCTAGATTACCTGGATCTTGAAGATTATCTAATAAAAGAAGACGATCTCCTAGTAATGATTCTTCTTTTTTTAGAGAGACTCCTACTACATTTGGAATACTATCAGTACTTGATATTTTCTTCATTACTTCTTTTGTTACATAAGTGGTAGGTATATCTATATTTATTGTTTTTCCTTCTAAAACAAAGATTTCTTTTAATAGATTGCTTTTACCAGCTTCAGTAACTAAATTTATTCCTTCAATTAAAAAGGTATTTGTCATATTACGGTATTTCTTTTCTTTTAATTTACATATTTCTTTTATTTTAGTATTAGTTAGAGATGTTATTATCATATTTACCTCCGTCATAAGTATTTTATCATATATTTCTATCTCAAACAATATGATAATTTATTTTTTTCTTATTTCTATTCCTAGTACGCCATATTTATCTTGTTCTTCTTTAGAATAATATGCTTCCATATCTTTAGGTTCTGCTATATCATCTTTATTATAACCCATCTCTACTTTATCAAAATGTTTATATAATTCTTCAAAACTAGGGTATTTGTGTAGGCTTATTATATCTACGGATAACTTTTCACCATTAGTTATATTAGTAAATTCTATTTTATCACCAATATTAAGTAACTTTCTTTTTTCATCATTTAATCTTAACTCTACTGTTTTAGTACCATTTTTTATTAAATTAAATGGTTCGTTATTTAATTTCATATTATATTTCATTTTATTGCCTCACTAAGTATTATTTTTTAAATACTTTCTTACTTCTTTATAATTTGGATAATACTTAGATACTTGTAACCAGAAATTTTTTGAATGATTAGGATGGATGAAATGAGATAGTTCATGTACTATTACATAATTTAAACATTCTATATCATACTTAGATAATTCTAAGTTTAATGTTACATTATGATTCTTTATATTGCATACTCCCCATCTACTAGTCATCTTTCTTATTTTTAAATTAGGAATAGGGATTTGCTCTTTAAATATATTATAGTAATAGTCCAATCTTTCCTTATAAATATTTGTAATATACTTAGATAAGTATTTATTTAATGTTTTTTCATCTTTGGTATATATTTTATTATTATCTATCTCAGTATTAGGAAAGCCATATACTATATCATAACTCATTCCAAATAGTTTAAAAGAGGTATCTTCTTTCTTTTTATTTTCTTTTAATAAGGCTTTATTTATAAAGGAAGTATTATCTTTAATTAATTTATTTATTGTAAATGAAGAGGTAAGATAATTGGTTGTTACTATTATCTTACCCTCTTTTACTCTTAAATAAGTATTTTTATTATTCTTTCTTATTATCTCTATTGGATATTCTTTATTATTAAGAATATATGTATTAACGGAAGCCACCGCCACCGCCTCCTCCTCCGAAGGAACCGCCTCCTCCACCGCCAGAAGAGAAGCCTCCACCACCAGAAGAATATGATTCTGCTCTTGACCTAGCAGTAGTCGCAGCATTAACTGAACGAGTAGATATATAATTGATATACATTAGTGTATCAAAATCAACATAATTATCTTGATTGGTTAATACTTCAGGATATAGATTTTTTAATTGTTTGGCCACTTTATCCGCTATTCCAAATATATAGGCAAACATTAAATATTCATCCCATATATGAACTTCTAATACTTCTCTAGTATCAATTTTAGAAAATTCATCTAAGAACTTCTTAAGTCCATATAATTTAACACTTTCTTCATATATAGTATCATCCATGATATTCTTTCTTTTACATTCTTCTTTATTAGCTCTAGTATATATATGATTACCTTGCTTTAATTTTTCTATTTCAACTTTATTAATCCTTTCAAATAAATTAAAAAACTTTGTATAGTGTTTATTATTCCATTTTTCTAATTCCTTAGTTTCTAATATTCCATCTCCACTAGCTTCATACATAATATCAAACAATTCTTTTTCCAAAACATTATCAAATGTAGGATTAAGAGTTAAATCAATACTACTAGTTTCCTTATTAAAAACTCCTTTAGTTTGATTAATAAATTTAACTTTATTTTCTTTAACCCATTTTAAAATTATAGCTCCAAATATATTAGTCTCTTTATAGCCAGTAAATATTTCATTATTTAATTTTGTTAATGTATTAGCATAATAGATATCTTTATTACATGGAATATCTCTAAATAATGGTGTTTCTTTTTTATTAATTACTTTATTATTCTTATAACCATAACCATTTACTATGGAACTTCTTATAGCAATAAACACTATAGCAAATGGAATAGAAGCACCAATTAAAACTGGTATATAACTTAATAATTTTTGAAAAAAGTTTTTCTTTTGTACCTTATAAGTAGTAGCTCCTTCATTAGCCATATTTAAATATTCATCAAATGTTTTATCTACTGTAGTATTTAAAGTAAATGTGTTTTCGGGAAATTTTACTAATAAAGTCATATATTCACTACTATAAACTGTGGATTCTGAATCCATTTCTATATATCCATCATATACATAGGTTGGAGCTCCATATTTACCATAACCCCATACATCTAATGTATCAGCATATTTGAAATCACTATATATTTTTATATATACTCTTTCGGGTGATGGATTATAGTCATAAGGAAATAATGTCCAGTAAATCATTTGATAGCCATCGCTGGTATTTACTACAAAGTTACTGATATCATAACTTAAGGTATAAGTATTCTTGCCATAGTTTGTTATACCAAAACATAATTCTACACCATTGTCTATATAGTGAAAGCCATTTTTGTATTTTTTTTCATTAAATGAATCATTAATATTATAATCAGGATTATAAGTATATTCCTTCCCATTCATACTTACTTTAAAGTTACTTATTTTACTTTCTCCTAAATTATAATATGGTTTATATCCTTCAGTACCTTGAATTAAATTAGTGGTCCACTCCTCTGTTACATGAGCAGTACCATTATTATCGACATAGATATTCATATCTATATTATATATTTCATTAGCTAAGATTATACTAGGTACTAAGAATAATACCAAGGTAAATATTATTTTTTTCATTTTTATTCACTCCTATCAAAAAAGGACTTATATTTAATAAGTCCTAAAATTTCACTTGTGGATTTTCTCTATCTTTTTCATCAGCATTAAAGAACTCTAATTTTTCAAATTTAAACATAGAAGCTATTATACTTGATGGAAATTGTTCTCTTAAATTGTTATAAGTTAGAACTGTATCATTATAAAATCCTCTAGCATAACTGATTTTGTCTTCTGTTTCTTTTAAGTCAGCTTGTAATGACATAAAGTTTTCATTAGCCTTTAATTCGGGATAGGCTTCAGACAAAGCAAATAATTTGTTTAATGCACTTGTTACGGCATTAGATGCTTCTACTTCTTCATTAATGCCACTAGCAGTAGCCATTTTATTTCTTGCTTCAACTACTTCTTTTAGTGTTTTTTCTTCATGTTTAGCATATCCTTTTACTGTTTCTACTAAATTAGGAATCATATCACTTCTTCTCTTTAATTGTACATCTATTTGAGAGAATTGATCTTTTGCTTTATTTCTAGCATTTATTAAGTTATTGTATACGCCAATAGCATAAAATACTAGAATAAGTAAAACTCCTACTACTATGATAATAATTATTGTTCCAATATTCATATTTTTTTCCTCCTTCAATTATTACAATTTAATGATATCATAATTTTATCTATTTGTAAATGTTTTATGAGTTTTTATTTTCTCTTTTTATTATATTTGAAGCTGCTACTACGGCATCACTAGCGGCTGTACTAAGCTGATAATAATCTTTTTTTATTACATCTCCTATTGCATATACTTTATCTATATTAGTCATGTAATTAGAGTCTACTATTATATAGTTATTATCTTTATTTACATTAAATATTTCACTATTAGGAGTACTACCTATGGCTAAGAATACTCCTTCTACTTCTAAGTTATCTTTATTATTTATTGTTACTGAGGTTAATTTATTGTTATTTTGATTATACTTAGTTATATTACTATTATATAGTACTTTGATATTTTTAGTACTATTTACTTTATCTATTAAATATTTATCAGCGGTTAATTTATCTCTACGATGGATTATTATTACTTCTTTACATATTTTTGATAGATATAATGCTTCGGTAAGGGAAGAAGATCCTCCTCCTACTACAGCTACTTTTTTATCTTTATAGAAGAAACCATCACATAGGGCACATGTACTTATTCCTTTTCCTAGTAATTCTTTTTCGTGTTCTAGAGATAACATTCTACTTTTTCTACCTGTTGCTATTACTAGATATTCGTATTTGATATTGTTATTTATTATTTTATTATTTAAATCGATACTTGTTATTTTTTTATTTAATATTTTTACTCCTAGTTTAGTTAATTGATTATATATATTCATGGCTAAATCAGGACCAGATATTTCTTCATAGCCGGGATAGTTTTCAATACTTGGTATTTCGTTTAATACTCCTCCTGGGATATTATCTTCAACTACTAGGACATCTAGTCCTCCTCTTTTTAAATAAATACCAGCAGTCATACCTGCTATTCCTGAGCCTAATATTACTACTTTATGTTCTTCCATTTAATCCTCCTATATATTATTCCTATTATTCCTATTAATATTAATATTATTGATACTATTTGACTTATTCTAAATACTCCTAAATATAGGCTATCTGTTCTTAAGCCTTCTATTATTAATCTACCTATTCCATACCAGATAAAATATATATATAATAATAGACCGGTATGTTTAAAGTTATCTTTCTTTCTTACTATTAATAATATTATAAAACCTATTATACACCATACTGATTCATATAAGAATGTTGGTATGTAGTAGAAGCCATTTATTTTCATACCGTCTATTATAAATTCTGGTATATGTAATTCTTTTAAGTGTTCATAAGTAGTAATAGCTCCATGGGCTTCTTTATTGATGAAGTTACCCCATCTACCCATTGCTTGTCCTAGTATTAGATATGGTACTAAGGTATCTAGGGTTAGATAGATATCTTTGTTTTTCTTTTTACAATAATATATTATAAATATTATTGAGGATATTACTGCTCCATATATGGCAAGGCCACCTTCCCATATTTTAAATATACTAAGAAAATCTCCTTTAAATACTGAATAGTTAAATATTACATAATATATTCTTGCTCCTAGTACTCCTACTGGTATTAGATAAAATATTAAATCTAATAAGAAATTTTTTCCTAATCCATTTTTTTCTGCTTTTTTTGATGAGAAATATATTCCTATTACAATAGCGGTTATTATTATTACTGAATACCAATATATTGTTATTGGTCCTATTGTTATTAGTTCTCTATGCATTTTTATCACCATATATATAATATCATATTTACTTATAAAATTAAAGTAGAATTATAGATATTAGTTTATTTTTATATGAAATGCCTAGGTCATTTCAAATTACTTATAGCCTAATTCTTAGTCTATAAGTAAACAATAATAAGATATTATATTTAGGGTGCAGGCTTTCTAACTTAGATAAAATAAAGTAAAAGAAGATAAGCTAGTATCTTCTTAAACTGTAAAAATTAATAACTAGGAAGAAATCTTCCTAGTTATTTTTAATTTTCTCAATATAATTATTTACTTTTGAAGACCATGTTGGATCTTCAGCATATTTAGGATTCATCTCATCAGCAGTCATTAATCCATAATCAACATATTTATTCTTGATATTTAAGATAAAACCGTAAATACCATCTTCTAATGTTTCAAAGGCTTGGTATTCACCACAACCAGATCCTTTTTGACCACCAACATTATTACATGTCTTTGCTAAATAAGAACAATTCCAAGTACATCCTGTTTCATGCATAGCTATTGCTACTGCTAGATATGGGTCTACTCCTAAATCTATTGAATACTTAGCAAATGATTCACCTTTACCTGATAAATCTGATGATAATGTTCTATTTAACTTATCAGTTAATTCTTCGATAGTTAAATTATCATATACTTCAACTCTTTCAGGTACTACTTCAGTAGTAGGTTCTTCCTCATTTGAAAGATTTAATTCTACCACTTCTTCTTTATATACTGACGGATTGTATAATTCTTCCGTCATTACTATTTCATTCTTTTTGTTAATTTCATTATAGTAAAATAAACTTGATGCAAATCCTAAAGTTAACATTGAAGCCATTCCTACTCTAATGAGCGCGCTTGGTTTCATTTTATTCACTTCTTTCCGCCTTTTTGAAAAAGACGAGTTATATTATAGCAGTTTTCACTATATTTGTCAAATTAGGCTACTCTTCTGACATCAATGATAGGCATTATATACATGCTAGTTACTACTATTCCGACATTAGAATTTAAGGCATGAACTAGTTTTCCATCACCAATATATAGAGCTGCATGACATACTACTCCATCATAGCCTGATACGATAATGTCTCCTGGTTTGATGTCACTTAAATCAACATGTACTCCAGCATAGGCTTGCTCTGGTGCTGATCTTGGCAGGTATACACCATAGTTAGCAAATACTAATTTTGTAAATCCTGAACAGTCGGTACCATTAGTTAGAGAGTTGCCTCCATATACATAAGGACCTCCAACAAACTTTAAAGCATAGTTTACTACTTGATTTGAAATAATTTCGTTATAAGGAACTTCATTTTCACTATTTGCCGCTAGATTAATACTATATACTTCCTTTTCACTTGTTACTTCTTCATAAGTTTCAACTTGTACTTCTTCTGTTGTTTTTGTATCACTTTCTTTTTTTACTTTTTCATTTTGTTGTTTTAATAACTCTTCAGTAGGTAAAGATAACATTTCCATGGTTATGTCTTCTTTACTTTTTATTTCTCTCATAGAGAGCAATTCGTTACTTAAAACAACTTCTTGTTCGCTCCCCTTAATATTGCTATCGTAAAATGCATAACATAGAACTCCAAGTAATAGAGTCAGTGCTGCAATTTCCATTTTATGCTTTTTCACTTCTACACCTCATTTTTTTAGCGGACGTTTAATATCTTAACATAAATGGAATTCTTTGTCAAATACAAATTTATAAGCCCTTATAAAATAAGGGCTAAAGGTATTTTAAGAATTACTTGGAATTATTATAAATTATTAGATTATGTTGGGCTCTAGTACATGCTACATAGAACAAATATTTGTCTTTTTCTTGGTATTTATTATCCTCATCAGTATAGATAATTACGGAGTCAAATTCTAGTCCTTTGGCTACATAAGAAGGAACTACTACTAGGTCTCTTTTTATATGACCAAAGCCATCTATTAGCATTATATCTAGATCATCTTTTAATAAGTTATATATTTCTTCAGCTTCACTATCATTTTTAGTAATTATAGCTATACTTTTGGAAGTGTTTTTTAAATTGTTTATGTCTGTTAAGAAATCATTCTTGGTAATATTACTTCTAAATATTATATCACTAGCCTTATCATTTCTAATAGCAGTAACATGATTTAAACCTAATATTTTATTGGTATAATCGATTATTTTACCAGTAGAACGATATGTTTTAGTAAGAGTTATATACTTAGAGGATTCAAAGATACTAGTTAATTCTTCTAATGAATCATATTTATAATATGGATTAATTGTTTGATTTGTATCTCCTAAGATGGTATAATTACTTGTTTTAAATGTTTTCTTTATAATTAAATATTGAAGTTTATTATAGTCTTGGGCTTCATCTATTACTATTTCTTTAATAACATGATTAGTGTTAAATCCTACTAATAAACTCTTTATATATAAGAAGATACAAGCATCTTCATAGTATAAATATTTATCATTTACTTTATCTTTATATTTAGAATATTCGCTTTGATAGAAGTTATTAAATATATCTTTTAAATCTAATTTTATATTTAGTAATTCTTTTAATTTTTTTTCTATAGAACTAGCATTCTTAGTACTACCTTCATAGTTATTACTTGCTATTCTCTTAGAGATTTCTTTTATTCTTTCGAATAAAGGAAATCTATTATATTTATAATTTAACATATTATTTAATTCTTCAGTATCTATTTCAATAAAATTATCATATTCTAGTTTATTATTAAATTTAATGGTACTTAGTAAGTTATTTATATAGCTATCAATATCTTTTATTATTTCGTCTGATTGTTTATATTTAACCATATCATAGTTATCTACATTACTTTTATAATATCTAGATATAAAGTCTGTAAAGTTTTCTATATCTTTATATTCATTTATATTTTGACATAATAAATCATAGAAGGTCATATCATAGGTATTATCTTCTCCTAACTCTGGTAAGACATTCGATATATACTCTGAAAATACTTTATTAGGAGTAAATACTACTACATTACTTGAAGTTAAATTAGGTATTCTATATAATAAGAAGGCTATTCTATGTAAAGCTACACTTGTTTTACCTGAGCCTGCTATTCCTTCAACAATTAGATTTTTATCTTCAGTATTTCTTATTACTTTGTTTTGTTCTTCTTGAATAGTATTAACGATATTCTTCATTTTATCTGAAGATTCTTCTGCTAATACTTCTTGTAATAGGCTATCACTAATATTTAAATCATTATCAAAGATATGTTTTAACTCGGCATCTTCTATTATATATTGTCTTTTTTTAATTATATTTCCTTTTATTATACCTGATGGTGCTTTATATGAAGCAGGACCTGTTTCATAGTCATAGAACATACTACATATTGGACTTCTCCAGTCATGGACATAATAATCTAGTTTATCTTCAACATGAGTAATACCTATATAGATATTATCTTCTTCTTCACTACCTTCTTCTTTAAATCTAATTGAACCAAAATATGGTTTATTTTGAATTCTAAATAATCTCTGAAGATAATTACCTTTACTTTGCATTATTGATACTTGTAAATCTGATTCAGCCATCATGCTACGCATTTCATTAGGATCCATTTCGGTATGAGTATCCCATATTAGTTTTTTAAATTCTAATACTTTGGAATCATCATCAAATAATTCTTGTCCTAATTTAGATATTTTCTTTCTAATTAGGCTTACTGTTTTGTTTAGATAATTTCTTTCTCTTTCAAATTCTTCTCTTTCAATCTTCATAAATACCTCCTTCATATAACGACGAAAAACTACAGTTATATATGTAGTTTCTCTAAAGATGAATTTAATTTAAGCAAATGTCTATTTAATTGTATTACTTTTTATTCACCTTGTCAATATTTTTAATTAAAATCCAAATCTAGATTTGTCATTTTGATAGTTGGCACTTATTTCACTTGCGGATAATTCTCTATTATATACTCTTATTGAATATATATAACCATCAAATGGATAAGAACTACTACTGATATACATACCAGATTCACTCATTTTTGGAGTAAATGTTAGTGTTTCAGAATTAACTAGACTACCATTTTTATAAATTTTTAGGTTAGTACCATTTAATGCAGCAGTTAAGGTATAAGCTGTATTTTTTTCGATGCCAGCATAGTATGAATTTTTATGATTGGTGCCATCTGCATTTTCTATTCTATAATAGGCGTTGGAGTAAGTACTGTCTGCTTGATTACTCCACAATGACATGTACTGTTTAACTCCGGTACCTGTATTTACTGTGCTGAAAATCATCTGATAAGTACTAATTTGATTTATTGGCCTTAATACAATTTCTATAGTATAAGCTGATGATATATTATATTTGGCACTTGTTTTTTCAACATGGTCACTAGAACTAGCAAAACTTAGATAATTACTTCCCCAAGTAGTGCCAGTAATTGTTCCATTATTCTGATTGTTAGATAAATCATACCATGTTTTGACACTGGACGACCTACTATAGCCTCTGTTGTTTTTACCATCTAATTGAAGTTGTATACCATCACTTGCATAACCTAAATTATACCCTTTTAACTTATAAGAAGAACCTTCAGTAGTATATTTAAATAATGTATTTGTATTATTATAACGACGATTAAAGTTACTACCATAATATGATGAGACTATGCTTGATGTTAATGAGGAATTTATTGCTAAAACATCAGAAATATAACCATTGAAGTATGTACCATCAACTCCTGTATCAGTAGGGTTTACTCCTATTGCAAATGGTGCTGTAGAAGTTTTAACTAATGTACCTACACCTGAAGAAGTACTTGCAACTAATGTACCATCTAAATAAAGTTTTTGGGTACCACTTTCATAAGTTCCTACCAATGTATGCCACTTATTTAAGGAAACTCTATTTATAGCATTTACTCCTGTCCAACTACTATTGCTTGAATAGAAAACCTCATAACCTGGTTTTCCGTCTTTTAGATATAATCCTGAACCTGCTCCTTCTGGATTTCCAAATATATAGGCAACACCCGAGTTATACGATTCTATTTTAAATCTTGCAACCAATGATATAGTGGCAGAATTATAATTAGTAAAACCTAATGTTTTGTAATTTGTTGTACCGTTAAAGTATTCACCTTTAACACTATCTTCGTATTTTATCTTATATGGACTATCTTTAGTTCCTTCACCTTTTGTTATTATGGTATCAGGGTTTAGATATAATGTTGGTAAAATGTTCGCACCCGCACGTGTTCCTTGGCCATGAGCTACTCCACCATTAGCATAAATACCAAATACTGAATCAGCATTACCATTAGATTGTGGAGTTAGTGTCCAAGCACTCTTAGTACCACTCTTGGTCATTATGTTGTACATCCAGTTATTTGATGTGCATGCACTATTGTTATAATTATACAAAGTGCTTGAACATTTATTAAAATCTACTGCGTAACTATAATCGGAAGCGTATGGAACAACAACTTTACCAGTCCAAGTAGTCGGTCTACCAGTATACACTGTTGTGCCTCGCTCTTTGGCATATAGCTGATTTGCATATATTCCGACAGATGTTGTCCCAGCACCAAGATTATATGCTGTTTCAGATATCATATTTTTTGTTGTATCATTTTTTAAGCCAGTTGATGTAAAACTACATGATGTTGCAGCAAGATTTCTAGCATTGTAACAACTACCACTTGTTCTATTCCATTATAAACTAGCTGGTCTATTAAAATTGTTTATCATATAAGTATAACCACCATTTAATAGCATCATTAATTTTGATGTTGTCCAATCATTTAAACCATCACCACCATTTGTTATAGGGGCAGTTGTATCCCATGAATATGCTCCTATGTTTTCACTTCTCACTATTTTTACTTTACCATCAAATACTCCTATTATTCGCCACTTTTCACAAGTTGATGATGTGGGATTAGAATAATCTGAACAGTTAAAGTATATATAGTTATTTGGTGATGCTCCATAGTATCTTATATCACCAGCATCTATTCCAGTGGAACTACTACCTTTTCGATCATTCATTAATAATTGAGATGGAGATGTATTATATGTGATACTATTATTTGTTACTGTACTTTTTTTGGCAGTACTATATAATTTTTCTATATATATTGCTGCATTGGTATTTATTTGTCTTTCACCTAATACTACTTGAGGTACTCGAATCATATTACTTGCTAGTACTATGTTGTTTTTACTAGTAGCTACCCCTATAGTAATAATTTTTTTCTCAGCACTATTATTTCTTAAAACAATATTACAGGTAGTGCCAATTCCTAGTTCTTTTGCATTTATAATTCCTGTTGTTTGAGTATTTGTTGATAAAATTCCAGCTTCTATACCAGTAACATCGTTCAAATACCATACAGTATAATTAACATCATAAATTGTATCACTATTTATATTAATTGTTTGAGTTACTGTTTTATATGGCTCTATTTCTACTTCAAAAGTTTCCATGACATCATTATTACTAGTTAAATTAGAACTAATAGTAATTGGATTATTTATTTCAGCACTAGCAGTAAACATTGCATATGTTGAACCTACTGCTAAACCTATTAATCCTATGGATATTACTGCTATTAAATAAAATGTTTTAATACTTATCTTCTTCATATATACCTCCAATTAAAAGTAATAATTGCTATGTTTATTTTTATACTCTATATATATAATATCATAATTAGTTAAAAAAAACAATAATAAAAAAGAAGATTATTCACTTACTGTAAAATCTTCTAATTTTCCATTTTCTGTCATGATTTTATTAACTTTTTCAGATACTTTATTTAGTTTATCAGAACATTCTTTAGCTAATTTCATAGCTTCTGTATATTTATTTATTGCATCATCTAATGGTACTTCTCCACTTTCTAATTCTTTTACTATTTCTTCAAGTAATTTTATTTTTTCTTCAAATGTTAATTCTTCTTTTTCTTTTGTCATTTTATTCACCTACCTTTATTACTTTGCTAGATACTTCACCGTCTTTTAATGATATTTTTATGATATCATCATTATTTATATTTTTTATACTAGATAATACTTTATTATCTTTTTTTATAATGGCATAGCCTCTATTTAGAGTATTAAGTGGATTTAATACTTCTAATTTGGATATAATATGTTCTAGTTTTTGACTACTATATTTATATAATATTTCAGGATTATTTAGTACATAACTATTACTATAAGTATATAGTTTTATTTTGTTATCTTCTAGTAGTTTATTAATACTTTTATTTAGGTTATCTATTAAGATATCTAATTTTTGTTCTTTTATTTCATACATTGTTATAGGTCTAGTTAAGATATAACTATTTTTTATGTTTTCTAATCTTTGATAATTATTACTTATAATGTTATTTAAAGCTGTATTACTTCTAGTACTTACAGTATTTAAATAAGTTATTATTGTATTTATATCTGGTACTGCTAGTTCTGCTGCTGCTGTAGGAGTTGGAGCTCTTAAATCTGCTACATAGTCAGATATTGTTATATCTATTTCATGACCAACTGCTGATATTACTGGAAGCGTGCTATCATAGATAGCTCTTGCTACTACTTCCTCATTAAATGGCCATAAGTCCTCTAATGAACCACCACCACGACCTACTATTAAAGTGTCTATTCCATATATATCTTTTACTTCGTTAGCTAGTTTTATTTTATTTGCTATATCATTAGCAGCGTTTTCTCCTTGTACTAAGGCTGGAAATAAAATAGTATTACATACAGGAAATCTTCTTTTAATTGTTGTTAATATATCTTTAATAGCAGCTCCAGTAGGAGATGTTACTATACCTATAGTATTTGGTACTCTTCTTATTTTTTTCTTTTTATCTTTATCAAATAATCCTTCTATTTGAAGTTTCTTTTTTAACTGTTCAAAGGCTACATATAAAGCTCCTACTCCATCAGGAGCCATATCTTCGACATATATTTGATATGATCCTGATGCTTCATAGACATCTATTTTACCAGTTACTAATACTTTCATACCATCGTATGGTGTAAATTTTAAGTTCTTATTATTAAAAGAAAACATAACTGCCGCTATTCTAGATGTTTCATCTTTTAGAGTAAAGTAATAATGTCCTCTAGAATGGGCTTTGAAGTTAGATATTTCTCCTTTTAAATATACTTTTCTAAGAAGTAAATCTTCATTTATTATTTCTTTTATATATCTATTTACTTCAGTTATAGTTATATAATTATTATTCATATATTTACCTCTCTATCTACTTTATTTTATTTTTATTTCTTAACATTTCTAATATATTTCTTACTAACATATAATGTTTGCTATAAGATAAAAAAATAATATTTTTAAAATTATCATCTAAAGCTATTTTTCTTTTTTCTTCTAATTCTTCAATTAATTCTTCTAAGATAAATGGATTTAATTTATTATACATATTAATAAATTCTTGATAGTATTTATCTTCTTTAAGTAATATTTTAAGATTACTATAAATACTATTATCTACTTCTTCATTTACTCTTAATCTAGTACTAGTAAAATTAAAAGTTAAACCAAAATCTGAATATGGTGATAAATAGGCATTATCTTTGCTTACCATCATTTCATAGTTATACTCTCCATTATCATTATTACCTATAAGTAAATCTAACATATAGTGCTTTATTACTTCACTATATATTTTATTTACTAATTCTTCTTTATTTATATAGTCATTAAAATATATATCTAAAGCTATTTTAATATTATCTAAAGTCATTTCTTTACCATTTAATAATTTATTAAACTTTACTAAACTATAACCTTCTCTACGATAATCTTTTGCTACTAATCCTTTTATCTCTCTAGTAGCAGTCTTTATAATCGTTGGTTCGTAATATGTGTAATTTATGTTTAAGTATTCTGCAATCGAGTTTCCTAGTAATTCATAATACATTCTATCTACTTCTTCTTTAAAGAATAATTTTCTCTTATTAATATAAAAAGAACTTTTATATCTTCCTAAAGATGTAATAGTTTTATTTTTTATTAAAGCATCAAATGTTTTCTTGTAATGTATTATTTTATAATGATTATTCACTTTTGTCTTCTACTTCGTGATATATCTTATCTAAAACCCCATTTATCATTTTTGATACTTTTTCATCTGAATATTTTTTTGATAATTCAATTGCTTCGTTTATACATACTAAATTAGGTGTATTTGTATATAATAGTTCATATACTGATATTCTAATTATTGCTTGATCGGTTAACCCTAATCTATCTATTGTCCAATTTTCTAAATATTTAGATATATTATTATCTATATCATTTATATTATTTAGTACTCCCTCTACTAATTCTTTTAAAAATTCTGTATTAATTATTTTACGTTCTTCTAATGGAATATTATCCATATATTCTTCTATTACACCATTAGTTGTATAATCTATTTTATTTTTTTTATATAGAAATATTTGATATAATACACGCATTGCGTTTTCTCTTGTTATTGTTCTATTTGCTTTCATTATTTCACACCTCCTTATCATTTTATCACAAATAAAAGAAAATTACTATATTAATAATGTAATTTTCTTTATTTTCTAAGCGATAATGTTTTATGTCTTTGGCGATCGTTATCTATTATTTTTATTATGTCTTGACCAAAATAATTTAAATATATATTTAATATGTTTTTATTATTTGTTATTTTATCTATGACTACTTTATATTCTTCATTACTGAATAATAACATTATAGTACGGAAAATGATTTTTATATCACTATCTTTTGTTTCTATTTCATTATTTATTATACTTTTATGCATTTTTTCTAAATGTAATTCTGCTATTTTTCTTTTTACTATTAGATAACTATTGTTACTATATCCTAAGGAAGCTGAATATAAAAGTGAATCTAAATAAAGACTCTTATCTGTTTGAAATCTTCTTTTACTAATACGTGTGATATTCTTAGGTTCTAATTCTGATATTATGATGTATTTGTTTGTTCTTAAAGTGTTTTTTTTATTTATAATAAAGGTATCTTTTATTTCTTCATCTAAAAAAGATAAATAAATATCTGTTCTTTCAAATTCTACGAATGACATTAAGTTATATACTTCTAATAATTTTTTTCTTACATTATTATTTAATTTTTCAGTTCTCTTACTTTCTAATAATCTAATTATGTTTTTTTCTAAGCGATTTATTATATCATAAATAAAAATATTATCTATGTTTGTTTCTATTCTTTTTCCGGTAATATTTTCTTTTATTACTTCTAATTCTTCTATAGTATAACTATCTAATATCTTAGATTCTTCTTTTAGCATATTTAATAGCATTTTTATGTTAGTAGTATATTCACCACTTTCTACTTCTCCATATATTTCTAACATTAGTAATCTGTAGTAGATATTAGATAATGTTATTTCTATTCTTAATAGATTATCAATACTCATAACTTCTTTCTCCTTAAGTTACTTATATTATATCATACTTTATTTTAAAGTAAAGAAAAAAGAAGTTACTTAGGACTTCTCTTTATTAGTTTGGCATGTACTACTGTTCTTTCAATATCAGAATAGCAGGTACTTAGTGTCAATATTTTATCTTCAGTAGTTAAGTTGGTACTAAAATTATGAATACTTCTTTCTTTAATAGTATTTAAGAACTTTTGATAGTCATTATCACTATTAAAATTTGTAGTTATATAATATGTTTCTTCTGGTATTTTATATACAGAAAATATTTGCCACATAGTATTTTCTGTTTCAGTAGATAGTCTTATTATATGATTATCTTTATTATTATACCAATTTGATTTTAAGGTTTTAGATAACGAACCAAACATTGTCTTATCTAATCTACTATGAGCATAAAGTATATTATTCTTATTAGATAAATTTTTATCATTTCGATAATCTAAAAATACCCATCCAGCTTCATTGTATTTTTTATCAAATGAATGAGTTAAATAATAGTTATTATCTTTTCCCTGTACATATGGATAATTTATATTAGTATTATTTACATTAATCCATCCGACAGTATCACTATTTTTTTCTTTTAATTTATTTATATCTACATCTATTAAAGGAAATTTAATATAGTACCAATAATCACTAGTTGTATTTTCTTCTTTGTTAACTAGTTCTGTATTTTCATCATCTTTTTTTTCAGTGACATCTGCAATATTATTAATTTCGTTAACTGTATCTTTTGTTTTTTTATTGTCTTTAAGCCATAATATTATTTTTAAACTACTTATAATTATTATAATAATAAATATTATAAGTAATACTATCCAAAGCCATTTGTTATTTTTTTTCTTTTTATTTTTAGGTTGTTTTTCTTCTTTTCCTTTATTAGAATCTAAATCCACTTTATAATATTTTGAACAATCTATTTTATCTAAATTATCAAGTATATTATTTGATTTATGTTTAGTAGTATCGGTATCGTTATTATTTTGTTTGATAAATTCTTCATCCCAACTGTGGATAGTTGTATCTTTAGCACTAATGTAATTTAAATTATTATCATTACTGGCATGTCTAGGTATATAATCTTCATTTGTTGGAATACTATTATAATTATTTTCTTTCACATTATCACCCATTACAATTGTACTAGATTTTTTTGATATTGTAAAGAAAAAGAATAGACTTTTTGTTGAACTTGTCAATAGAAAGTAGACATAAAAGGAATGTGTCTACTTTTATTTTACAACTTCAACTTTTTGTCTATTTCTTTTATAGGCTTTCTTTTACTAGTTTTTTTGTTATTATTAATACTGTTCCTACTGATGATAGTCCTAATAATGCAAGTATTAATGCTAAATTTATATCGGTTGTTTTTGGATTTTCTATTATTTCAGGTACCACTTCTGTTACTATGTTGTTATTACCTACTAAGCCATATGTACTTAGGTGTGTTGTTGTAAATACTAATTTACCATTAATTAACTTAGCATCTAAAGTTTCAACTAACTTTCCTTCTTCATCAAAATATACTACTTTATAATTATCGTATTTTTGGTCACTTTCAGGAATTGCAATAGCTATTGTAAATTTACCATTTTCTATTGAAATTACTTCTCTATCTTTCATTATTCTAATGTCATATATTTTAATTAATGTTGTATCTTTTATTTCTTTATTATCAATATATGTTTCTTCTACTTTTTTTGATGCTTCTTCTTTTGCTTCTTTTCCTAGTTCTTCTATTTCTAATGTATACGTATTATCAAGAGCTTTTTCACTTTCTAATGTTACTTTTTTATCTTCTGTTTCTAATACTTTGTTTTCTATTACTGCATATGTACCATTGTTTTCGTTAACTACATATGTATTTGCTATATAATTTACTACATCTGAGTTAAATGTTCCTCCAGTAATAAATGCTGTGAAATCTTCACTATATACTGAATTTGTTCCACCATTTATAGCTTCAAAAGTACCTCCAGTAATATTTAAATTTATTGCTGCTAAATCTTCTGCAGAATTTTTTTGAGGATTGCTTTCATAGAAGGCAGTATATCCTTTAATTGTACCATTTTTTATATTTACATTAATTGCTTTTTTTGTAGTGTGTTGTACTACAGCTATTCCAGCACCATCTGTAGTACTACCATTACCATTTGGTGTTGTTTCTGTTGGAGTTGCTGTTCCTGTTATTGTACCACCATTTATATTTAATTCTCCAGCACGAATTTCAATACCAGTATTACCTTCTATACTAGCACCATCTTCGATTGTCCATACACCATATCCAGCTGCATATATGCCAAGACCTTCTGATTTTACTTTTGCAGTACCTGAAATATTTATAACTGGTGCGTTGTTGCTATCTGTAATAGTACCATTTAAATAAATTCCAGCTCCTGAAGCTCCGCTTGTATCTTTCATTCCGATAGCAGTTCCGTTAACATTTACGGTTACACCATAAGCCTTATAATTATTTTGATCGATGAATAAACCTGCCCAACCTTTTATTGTTACATTTTCTCCAATAGTTAATGTTGTATAATTAACATCTTCTACTTTTTCTGATCCTTTTATAATTATTGGTGAGAAATTTGGATTTTTTTCATACAAAGTTCCTGTTCCTGTAATATTTAAATTGCCTCCTTTTAAATAAATGTATTTATTTAAGGCAAAGGCTATTTCTTTACCATTTAAATCTAGTTCTACTTCTTTATCTAGTGTAATTGTACTATTTACTTCAATATTTTCTGTCAATTTAATATCTTCACCGCTATTCATGGCACTGATGAATTCTTCTTCGGTATTGACTTCAATAGCTTTAACTCCACATGTGAAGGCAAACATTGAAATTAAAGTTGCTAATAATAATTTAGTTTTTTTCATTTTTCTTCTTCCTTTCTAGACAATTATTTGTCTATGTGCTTTATTATAGCACAATCGTATTTTATTTATCAAGGTTTTTTTTAATTTTTGATATATTTTATGATATTTTCTTGACTTAAGTGTTTTCTTTATTATTATCTACTTCTTGATATTCGGTTATATCTTCTAAACATGTTACAAATAAATTTAGAGATATCTTATTTTTTTTATCTTCTTCATTTATAATTTTTATATTGGTTATTTCTTTTATATTAGGATATTTTTCTAATATTTTTTCTTTTGCTTTAGTTATTGCTTTTTCTCTAGCAGTATTATAATCATATACTTCATTTATGATATTGGTTTCATATTCATCTTCATATATTAATGATATAGGAGTTATATTATTATTAAAGATATATTTTATATTACGATTAAAGGTTTTATATTTATGAAAATCAAAGAATGATATTCTTTTATTTAATAAATTTAATACTAATACTTTCTTTTTATTTCCTGTATATTTTATTTCATGGTATTGATATGGATATTCTATATTTATATTATACCAAACTTCTCCTTGTACTTTTCCACTAGCGGTCTTAGATATTTTTTCGTTGTTAGGTAATGTTATATCTGAAGATATTATTATATCTCCCTTCTTTACATAAGTATTAATACTTCTTATTTTTTCTCCACTTTCAGCATATATGTTTTTAATAACAGCATTTTTGGAAGCTACTATATTATATATCTTATTATCTTTGGGTTTATTATTTATTATTCTTTCTTCTACTCTAATAGTATACTTTGTTCCTTCTCTTATTATTTCTAACCATTCTAATGTATCTTTGTTTTCTTCAAGTATTTTGTTCTTTATTTTTTCTATTTCTTGATAATTTTTAACAAATTTATATTTCTTAATACTATTATCTTCTAGTTCTTTTGTTACTAATTTTATTATGTTTTTATTTGAATGTATTACTTCTACTTTAAATATTACATTAGATAAGGTATATATTAGTAGTAAACTTATTAGTAAAGATGATAATATAAAAATATCTTTTTTTATTCTTTTTATTATTCTTAATTTACCATAGTATCTTACTATTTTGATATTATAAATAGTTTTTAGTTTTAGTACTTTATCTAAATCTTGATAATTGATTATTAAATCTATTTCTTTATGAGATATTGGTATTACTTTTTCGATATTGATATTATTATTTATTAATCTTTTTAAGAAATTATTTATATTTCTTCCTGTTACTTTTATTTTTATACTACTAGAGAATATTTTTAATATTTTATCTTTCATAGTATCAACTCTTTCTACATAAAAGTTATATTCTCAATATTACCAGATATTAATATTTCATTATCCATCATACGGGATATTACGAGGTTACTTCCTTTTATTTGATATATTTTATTCTGATATCTAATAGTTATTATTTTTGAAGTAAAGTCTTTAATCTCAGTATAATTAACGATATCTAACTTATTATATTTATATGTCATACTATATTCTTTTTCATTTATATAATTATCTAATCTATTTAATATTTTCATAATAATATATATGAATTAGGTTAATTTTTTATGTGAAATATTTAGTTTTTTAGGTAAATGTAGTGAAATTTTAGTAATATTTATCATATGTTATATTGAATATAAAAAAGGGGTGGATTATATGTGTAACAATGAAAACAATTCTTGTGAGAATTGCATTGCGGATATTCTAAAAGTTATCCTTATACTTCAGCAAAGTGTATGTCAAAATGACTGCTGCTTAGAGACTTGTGATAGAGGTTTCTTAGGTCAAAATAGTAGTTTCTGCTACAACACTAGACCAATAGTATTATATACTTGTGGTAATGGAAATACACCACTTGCTATGCCTATTAGCAAAGATCCAAGTATTACTACTACCAGTAATGTATTTAGACTAGAAAAATTGGATGGCTGCTGTGCTACTTGTAGAGTACTAGCACCTAACACTGATGAATCTAGTGTCTTTCCATATGAAGCTACTAACTCATTCTTTACTATTAATTTAGGATGCTGTTGTGTACTTAGATGTCTAGATGATACTTTTGTTGAATGTATATAATAAAAAAGATTGAATAGAAGTAACAACTCTATTCGTCTTTTTTTATTCTCTTAGTATACAATTGTATGTATATATAGGTTAAAATAATTATCAATAATATATTGACTATTTGTTATAACTATAGTACAATTATCTAGGTAACACCGATAAGGGATGTTTTCTCCATTTTCTTGATCACCTCAAGGGGAAGGAGTGATTCTATGATGAAAGAGCCTTTATTAATACCCATGGGGGTTTTGGAGGTTTAAGTAGTGGAACTAGTCTTAGCATTTGCTTTGGTTATTCTCATCATTATTATCTATATTGATAATATGATGCACAGAAAATAATAAAGGCACCCTTCATGATGTAAGGGTGCTTCATGTTTACATGGAGAGAACACCTTTTGCAACTAGGTGTTACCCATTTTTATTATGGATAAATTTCTCTTTCCATATTCATTATACTAAATTTTTATTAAAATATCAATACATTTATGAAAATCAATTTTAAAAGAATTCCTGCTACATATTTATGTGGTTTTTATTTTACAGATAATTGTAATTATGAAGATTATAAGCTTCATAATTCCTATGAAGACCTATGGCTTCATAGGTAAAAAGAATAAGACTTTTTAAGGCTTATTCTTCTCTTAAAGTAATATTTAATTCTTTATTAAGTACTTTTAATATTTTCTCTACTCTAGTATTAATTTGTTCAGTAGTCATTGTACCATTATTATTACCTAATTTTATTCTTAAAGTAATAGACTTCTTACCTTCAGGTATTTTATCACCATTATATTCTTCAATAAATGATACTTCTTTAACCATAGTACTAACTATGTCATTTATCTCTTTCCAAGTAATTGAAGAATCTACTAATAGGGATAAGTCTTTTTCTACTAATGGGAATTGAGGTAAATGATTAAACTTATTGGTTCTTGATTTAAATGGTACTAATTTTCCAAAATCTAATTCAAAGATAGCTATATTGGTTCTCTTGATACCTGATTCATTCATTGTAGATACTGATACTAATGATAATGAACCTATTATTTCATTATTTAAACTAATATTTAAGTAAACTTCTTTATCAGACCATGATGGTTTTTCTAGTCTACTTAGAGTAAGTTCTTCCATATGATTATATCTAGATAGGTTTTCTACTACTCCTTTTAATTCAAAGAAGATTTCTTTTGCATTCTTACCTACTATTGCTCCAGTTAATAATTTCTTATGGATTGGTAATACTTCTTCTTCAGTAGATTCATGGTACTTACCTTTAATAAATACTTCGGCCATTTCAAATATTCTAAATGTATCAAAATATCTTAAGTTTTTACTTATTACTTCTAACATACCAGGTACTAATGAACTTCTTAGTATTCCTAGTTCTGGTGAAGGTGGTGTTGCTAATCTAATTGAAGTACTTGTATCTATTTTAGCAGCTTTTATATATTTCTCATCTATCCAAGGATATGTAAATACTTCATTAAAGTTACATCTATATGCTAGGTATTCTCTTAATCTTCTTTCTAATGTTACTTTAGGTTGATTTACTGAACTTGTAAAGTTTACTGGTAATGGTTTTGCTTCAAAGTATTCATAACCTATTAGTCTTGCTATATCTCCTAGTACATCATCTTTCATAGATACATCACCAGTACTTCTCCATGTTGGAACTACTACGTTAAAGATATTATTCTTATATTCTACTTTATATCCTAGTCTTTCTAATGTGTCTTTTATTTCTTCTACTGTTAATACTTTACCTAATCTTATATCTAGGAATTCTTTAGATACTTCTACTACTTCGTTTTTAGTAGGATTAGGATAATTATCTCCATAGGCTATTATTTCACATTCGGGATATATTTCTTTAAATAATTGTAAAGCTAATGATAATCCTAAGTCTACTCTCTCGGTATCGATATTCTTTTCATAACGAATTGAGGCATCGGTCTTTTCATCAAATCTTTTACCTGTATTTCTTATTGTACTTGCGGTAAAGTCTGCTACTTCAAGGACTACTCCTGTTGTATCTGGTAAGATTGAATCTTTTCTACCACCTTTAATACCTGCTAATGCCATAGGCTCCTTGGTATCACATATTACTAGGTCATCAGTAGTTAAATCTATACTGTTTTCGTCTAGTAATAATAGTTTTTCTCCCTTGTTAGCATTTCTTACGATTATTTTTTCTCCTGTTACATGAGTTCTATCAAAAGCATGTAATGGTTGACCTACTGCCATCATTACATAGTTTGTTATATCTACGATTGCATTTATTGGTCTCATACCACCATTTGTTATAGCTGTTTGCATCCATATTGGAGATGGTTTTACATAAACGTTATTTATTTCTACTGCTGAGTATCTAGGACATTTAGTGGTATCTTTTATTTCAATATTATATTTTTTTATATTTTTATCTGGTTTTATTATTTCTAATTCTTTTAATGGTACTTTGTATATTGCAGATAATTCTCTTGCTATTCCATAATGTCCCCATAAGTCTGGTCTATTGGTTAGAGACTTATTATCTATTTCTAATACGGTATCATTCATACCAATTATATCAGCGATATTATCTCCTGGTTTGCAATCTACTTCTGATAAATCAACGATTTCGCTTTCATCTTTAGGTGGAAAATAGTCTTCTAGATATACTTCTGTTGCTCCACATATCATTCCATATGATGATACTCCACGCATCTTGGTTTCTTTTATTTTTACTAAGTCGCCTTCGCCATGCCAATATACTTCTGCTCCTGGTTTTGATATTACTACTTTTTCTCCTACATATAGGTTAGAACCACCACATACGATTTGGACAGGGGATTCTTCACCGATATTTACCATACATACTTTTAATTTATCAGCATCAGGATGCTTATTTACTTCTAATATTTCTCCTACTATGATATCATGGAACTTAAGGGAAGTATCTATTACATCTTCTACTTCTACTGTTCTCATTGTTAAATCATAAGATAATTGTTTATTTGTTATTTCTTTTGGTAAATCAACATATTTTTTTACCCAATTTAATGAAACTCTCATCTTTCTTACCTCCTACTTAAACTCTCTTAGGAATCTTAAATCCCCACTATGGAATAATCTTACATCATCTATACCATATCTCATCATTACTAATCTGTCTAATCCGATATTGATATAGAAACCAGTCCATACTTCTGGATCTAAGTTAGCACTTCTAAGGACATTTGGATGGATTACTCCTCCTGGCATTACTTCTATCCAGCCATTGTGGTTACATACTTTACAGCCTTTACCACCACATACTAGACATTCCATATCTATTTCATAACCTGGCTCAGTAAATGGGAAGAATCCTTCACGCATACGTACATTTACTTTTTGGCCAAATACTTTTTCTAATATTGTTTCGATCATTACTTTACCTGATGCAAATGATAAATCTTTATCTACTATTAAAGCTTCATATTGAAAGAAAGCTCTTTCGTGTCTGGCATCAGTTGTTTCGTTTCTATATACTCTTCCTGGATATACGAATCTAGCAGGAGCTCCATGTTCTAATAAGTATCTTACGGAGCCTCCTGTTAAGTGTGGTCTTAAGCATAATCTTTCTTCAGCAGTTTTATCTTCTGTTCCCTCTATCCAGTATGTATCCATTGATTGCCTAGCGGGATGATCTTTAGGGAAGTTTAGATTATCAAAAGCAAACTTTTCACTACTGATATCATTCTCACTATATACTTCAAATCCTAAGGATAAAAAGGCGTCGTTTAAGTCATAACACATTTGGGTTATTGGATGTAAGGCTCCAGTACTATTTATTTCTTTACCTGGTAATGTTACATCTATTTCTTCATCTGTAACTCTTGCATTATCTACTAAGTCTTTATCTTTTTCATTTAGTTTTTCATCAAAGTAATTTTTTATTTCATTAGCTTTCATACCTACTTGTTTTTTGGTTTCGACATCTAATGAACCTAGAGTTTTTAACACTTCGGTAAGTGGACTCTTCTTACCTAACAATTCTCTTCTTATTTCTTCTAATTCTTTACTAGATTTAGCACTATTTATTTTTTCTAAACCTTGTTTTTTTATTTCTTCTAATCTTTCTAACATAATTTCCTCCTTATACATTATCAAGAAGCATTATTACTTCTTCTTTACTATATTTTTTTTCATAATCTTTTATTTTCTTTATATATTCATTATGACTTATGGTTAAGTCTTCTAATGAATCATATACTATTTTATCTATATTCTTTACTCCGTACTTTATTAAATATTTTATATTTAAATCGGTATCTATATAGTTATCTTCAACTAGAGAAAGAATATAATTACTTTTATTTTTTAGTATCTTCTTATAAGTATCATTAGATACATATCTTAATAAATATTCTATATTATAGTTCATATTCACCTCTTTTTTATAATTAAAAAAGATGATACCTAAAAGGACGAATATTATTATCCGCGGTACCACCTTTCTTTATAACTATTGTTATACTACTTGGAATCTTTAACCAGATTAACGGTTAAGACTAAAGGGTGAATTCGTATTAGATATTTTATCAGGCTTCCATCATCCCCGACTCTCTATTAAACTTCTCTAATATTACTACTTCCTTATCATTGTCTTATTTTCTTTTTATACATCTAAATAATCTTTTTACTTCTGTAGTTTGATTTGTTAGAATATCTTCTTGTTTATTACCTTCACTTATATAGTTAAATCCATATCTATTTATATATTCTATTACTGCTAGTCTTAGGAGTGAACTCTTGTTTTCACTATCTATAAGTTGCATAATATAATATGGTTCTATCATAGATAATTTGCTTATAAATTGTTGTCTTTGTTCATTATTCATAAATAGACACATATTATCTATGTTAATCTTTCCCATAAATATGTCATCTAGGACACTATTTAGTTTACTTTGTTTATATTCAAAACGATATTTGGGATTATTTGGTAGTTCTTTAGATAGGATATCTACTGCTTCTGGTGTTAGATTGTCTGAAGCACAAGTATAAAAACTACTTATATTATCTAATCTATATATATCTCTAAATTCTTTCCTTGTGATTAATTGTTTAGCTAGAATAGGATTATATTTAGATACTTCAGAGAATTCTATTTCTCTAGGATACATCATACATACAGCCTGAGTTATCTTTTCATCCTCTCTAATATACTTGAATTCATTTTTTAAAATACTTCCTTTTCTTGGAAAGTTATTATATTCTATACATAAGGCTTCAATTGCTTTAGCATATAGATATAGTTTAAGGTCTGCTCCCATATCTTGCATTTTGTATAGTTCATCCATTGATGGCATAAATACTTCTTTCATAACTAATTCCCCCTTTTAAATATAATTATATAGTCATTAAGTCTTTTTCTTTTTCTTTTAATTTTTCATCAACTATTTTATTATATTCATTTATTAATTCTTGTACTCTTTCATTACCTCTTTTTTCTTCATCTTCTGGTAATTCTAGATTACTTAATGCTTTATTAGCATCTTGTCTTATATTTCTTAAAGCTATTTTTGCTTCTTCTGCTAAAGCTTTAACTTGTTTTACTAAGTCTTTTCTTCTATCTTCAGTAAGTGGTGGTATTACGATAAATACTACTTCACCATTGTTATTAGGAGTTACTCCTAAGTTTGCTTCAAAGATTGCTTTTTCTATTGCTCCTAAGCATGATCTATCAAATGGTTTAATTGATAGTTGTCTTGCTTCAGGAACGGATATATTTGCTAAACTTTTAAGTGGTGTTGGTGTTCCATAATACTCTACCATCACACCATCTAACATATTAGGATTTGCTCTTCCTGCTCTTACATTAGTAAACTTATTTTCTAATGATTCTATTGTTAACATCATCTTTTCTTCTGTATTTAATATTGTTTCTTCCATAATTTCTCCTTTTTATATATGCTATTTTATCATACTTTATATAATTATTCAAGCATTTTTGGTTTTTATTTGCAAGTAAAGCTTGTAATCTTTACTTGTCATTTATAGCCTAAGGTCTATAAATGATGCATCAATATGCTTATTATATATAAATTATTATTTTATTAAAAAGACCTATTTTACATTTTGGAACGATTTCATTTTACATTTAGGCAAAAAATAAGATAATCTATAAAGACTATCTTATTACAATATTAACTATTCTATTTGGTACACAGATTACTTTAACTATTTCTTTTCCTTCAAGCCATTTTTTAATTACTTCACTATTCATAGCAAGTTCTTCTAATTCTTCTTTAGATGAATCTTTCTTTATTCTAATAGTATCTCTTACTTTACCATTTACTTGAACTGCTATATCTATTTCATTATCAATAGTTTTTTCTTCATCATATGTAGGCCATGCTCTATCACAAATTGGAGTATATCCTAAACTTTCATTTAATTCTTCAGTTATATGAGGAGCAATTGGATTTAATAAGTCTAATAATACTCTATAATCACCTTTAGTAATTGTTTCTTTTTCATCATAAGCATTTACTAAAATCATAAGTGTAGAAACTGCTGTATTATAAGCCATATGAGTTAAATCATAGCCTACTTTTTTAATACTCTTATTTATTATTACTTCTAAATCTTTAGAGTATTCTTCTTCAGTAGTTACTTTATCTTTTAATCTAATTACTCTATCAATAAATCTCTTACATCCTTTTAATGAGTCTGTACTCCATGGGGCATCTTGTTCATAATCACCCATAAACATTTCATATACTCTTAGAGTATCTGCTCCATAGTCATTAACGATATCATCAGGATTGATAACATTACCTTTACTCTTACTCATCTTTTCATTGTTATCACCAAGTACCATACCATGACTAACTCTCGTCCAAATCATTTCTTTTTTAGGTACTAAACCAAAGTTATATAACATTTGTACCCAGAATCTAGCATATAGTAAGTGTCTGGCTGTATGTTCCATACCACCATTATACCAGTCTACTCTATTCCAGTATTTCATAGCATCCATGCTAGCAAATTCTTTATCATTATGTGGATCCATAAATCTTAAGAAATACCAAGATGATCCAGCCCAGTTAGGCATTGTATCTGTTTCTCTTTTAGCAGGTCCACCACATTTTGGACAGGTAGTATTAACAAAACTATCTATCTTAGCAAGTGGTGATTCACCTGTGTCAGTTGGTTCATATTCAGCAATATCTGGAAGTAATAATGGTAAATCTTTTTCATCCATTGGCTCCCAACCACATTTATCACAATAAATCATTGGTATTGGTTCACCCCAGAATCTTTGTCTAGAGAAAATCCAATCTCTCATCTTATAATTATTAACTCTTCTAGCTATGCCTTCTTTTTCTAATTTATTAGTAATTGCTTCTTTAGCCTCTTCAACTGTCATTCCAGTAAACTCTTCTGAATTAACTAGTTTACAGCCTTTACCTAAATAATCATGCTTTTCAAAGGCTTTAACACTAGTATCTCCTCCTGATATTACTTCAACCATCTCTAGATTATGCTCTTTTGCATATTCAAAATCTCTTTGGTCATGAGATGGTACTGCCATTACGGCTCCGGTTCCATAATCTCCTAATACGAAGTCTCCTAAGAAAATTGGTACTTCTTTACCATTAATTGGATTAATGGCTTTAATACCTTTTATTTCAACACCAGTCTTACCTTTATTAAGTTCGGTACGATCCATACTAGATTTCTTTGATGTTTCTAAAATATAGGCATTTACTTCTTCTTTGTTTTCTACTCTAGGCATTAATTCTTTAATTAATTTACCATCTGGAGCTATTACAAAGAATGTTATACCATATACTGTTTCAATACATGTTGTAAATACTGAGAAAGAGCCTCCTCCTACAATATTAACATCTAGTTCAACACCAGTAGATTTACCTATCCAATTTATTTGACCTAATTTTACTCTTTCTTTGAAATTAGTATCATCAAGTCCGGTAAGTAAATCTTCGGCATATTCACTCATTTTTAACATCCATTGTGATTTTTCTTTTTGGACTACTTCTGTACCACATCTTTCACAAACGCCACCGGCAGCATCTTCATTAGATAATACTGTCTTACAATTTGGGCACCAGTTTACTGGTACTGTTGCTTTATAAGCCATTCCATGTTTATAAAATTGCAAGAATTGCCACTGTGTCCATTTATAGTATTCTGGATCAGTAGTAGAAATTTCTCTACTCCAATCAAATGAAAAGCCTAATTTTTTCATTTGTCCTTTAAATGTTTTAATATTTTCTTTTACAGCATCTTTAGGATGAATATGATTCTTGATAGCATATTGTTCTGCTGGTGCACCAAAAGCATCCCATCCCATTGGATATAATACATTATATCCTTCTCTTCTTTTCATTCTAGCAAGTGCATCTTGAGCAGTATAACTTCTTACATGTCCAACATGAAGTCCGCTGCCAGATGGATAAGGAAACTCTACTAATATATAGTAAGGCTTTTTATCACTACCTGTAACTGCTTTAAAGCTTTCGTTATTATCCCAATATTCTTGCCATTTTTTTTCTATTTTTTTAAAATTATACATTCTATTACCTCTCTTCGTGTTTTTTGTTTTTTTGATAGTATCTTCCAAGCACTCCATAACATATTATAATAAGTAATGCTATTATAACTATACCACATAGTAATTGCCAAAACCATTTATTTAATAATTTTGATACTATCATATAAGTTGTTACTATTATAAAAGTATTTATAAAACCTGATATATACATAAATCTTTTATAATTAACATCTTTATTACTCAGTTTATATAAACTCAGTATATAATAATATTCTACTGGTACTTTATTCTTATTATACTTAGTTTTCTTTCTAATAAATATGAGGTAATAGAGAAGAAAAACCAAAGCATAACAAATTATGTATTCTAATAATATTTTTAATATTTGCATCATCTTATTACCTCCATATATCTGTGTATTATACTATATTTTTTGAATGTATTCAAGTAAATTAATAAATATTTTTATATATTTACTATCTAATCCTTTTCTTTTTAATTTTCTAATTGCTATTCTCTTTTTACGAACATCAATATCACTAAATAATACTTTATCTATTTGTTCTTTTAACTTAGTAGTTATATTTATATCATATAATATTTCTTTTATTTCTTCATTTACTAAACTAACTGAACTAACTAATGAATCTTTACCCTTAATATTTATTTCTAGATTTCTACCTATTAATAAATCTTTTACTTCTACTATAAAGTCATCTTTATCATAATAGTAATTATATTTAATGTTTTTATCATTTATTGTTACTTCAGTAATGTTTTTTATATTTTTAAATCTTATTAGATAACTTCTAGTGCTTACTAGGTTACGACCATTTTCTTTACTAATTTTAAAAGTATAATTATCTTCTTCATAATGATAGTTAAACTTAGTTATCATATATAGTCCATTTTTATAATTATTACTAAAGCCATCATCTTCATATAGTGAATACTCTCCATCACTAAGTGGATATACAAGCACCTCTAAAGTAGTAGGTATTTCTTCTTTAATATTTATACTTTGAGGAATAATGGCTCCTGCTTTAACAAAAACTGGATAATCTTCATCACGATAGAAGTTATTATAACTTTTATTGCCAATAAATTTTTTACCTTGTAAGAAATCAAACCAAATTCCATTTGGTATGAATACTTTTTTCATAACTCTATTTATAATAGTGTTCTTTTTTTCAGTAATTGGAGCTACAAAGAAATCTCTACCAAAAAAGTATTGATTTTTATATGTGGGTTCATCTATTATTTTTGGATAATCATAATAGAATGGCTTTACTATACCATGACCGGTAATATGATAATTATAGCTTTCACTATATAAATATGGTATTAATTTATATCTTAAATTCATATAATATTCAATATTTTTTTCAATAGTAGGGCTCCATTTCCATGGTTCTCTTTTATAATATTTACCACCTTCACTAGCTAATAGAAAGATTGGTGAAAAGCAAGCAAACTGCATATATCTTAAATATAATTCATCTTCTTCAATACCGCCTTTATAACCTCCTATTGGGTGTGCTATATAAGATACTCCTATGTTATACCCTTGAAGATTATATCTAGGAAGTAAATTTAAAGTAGTCCAATTAACTAGTGTTTTACCACTCCATATAATTGGATATCTATGAGGTGCAATACCGCTATTACGAGTAAGTATTAAGCCTCTTTGATTACTAATTACTTTTTTACCATAATGGTAATGATCTAACTTCCATAAATTTATTCTATCTAGGGGGTTATTATAATCTATACTAAATATATTTACACCCATACTTTCTAAATTATTAATAAATAAATTAAAGTATAATCCTATTTTATCATTACTAAAAGGAATAAAACTAAATTTATTAGCCTTAATATAATTACTAATCAATTGATAGTCATTACTACCTTCTTTTATTTCATATTTAGGATTAATAGTTACTCCTAATTTGATATTATTACTATTTAAATAATTACTTATATTCTTTAAATTAATACTTGGTGTATAACCATTGTTTTGATCATGCCAATAGTCTCCTAGTAAGAAGATTGATATAGGAATATTATCATGATTAAATCTATCTACTAACTCTTTTATCTCTTCTTCTTTATAATTATTATTCTTATACCACCATGCTCCAAGAGCATATCTAGGTATCATGCTAGGATAACCAGTTAAAGTAAAATAATCATTTAAGCATCCTTCAAAATCATTATCATACATAAATAAATATAAGTCTTTAATATCTTTATCTCTTTCTATAAACATATCATTTTCATCTAATACTAAGGACCTACTGTCATCTAAAAGACAAAAACCATCTAAAGAATATAAACCCTTATCTAAGACAATTTTATCTTTAACACTATCAATAGAATAATTAATACCTCTTAAGTTTCTTACTTCTGGATTATTAATCTGCCATTCCTTCTTAGTACCATTAATAACTGCCTTAATATTACTAGATAATATTCCTGATTTAATAGGACTATCTTTAACATAAGTTAAAGTAAATACACCAGTATTTATCTCTATCATAGAATCACTTTCAGTAATAAAGTAATCTATCTTAGGAAAACTTCTGTTAATTATAAGAGAAGTAGGTCTATCTTCAAATAGACCCTTCTCACTATATTCAATTCTAACAAGTCTATGAGATAAAACAGTAATTCTAAACTTCTTACCTACTATATAAGCATCTTTATTACTAATTAACTTACTCTTATCTTCAACATAATAATTAGTTATATTCTTCATTGCTATTTCACCTCTTTATTCTTATTTTATTAATATTCTATTTTATATGGACTAGAGCTTGTCCCTGTACTGCTAATACTAAAAAGCTTATTCTAAGTATCATATACATTTTACTTTTATCTTTTATTTTTTTCATATGCATTCCTCACTATCATACTAAAATAATGATATTCTTATATCTATGTCAATAAACTTTAACTTTAATACTACTATAAGGTTCAGTATTTATTAATTTTGTTGATACTTTCATATCTTACTGTAACAGATATGAAAGTATTTGCTGTAGACATATAATTTTCTTCATTACTATTTTTCTTTTTTATTCTTAGGTTTTTTATTAAAATTTTAAGTTATCATTTTTTATATTTGATTTGTTCACCTTTCGGCGAATTCGATTTTTTTTCATGAAGACTTCGCTATCGCTCAGCCTGGCCCCCAGCGGATCGACGCCCGCATAGAGACCTTTTTTTGATAAGTTCCCGCTAGCGAAGAAGAAATATTAATCTGCTCATTTTACACGGACAATTGATATGGACTTGAACTTGAACATGTTCCCGTCTTGATACTTAGTTCAGATGTCAGAAAAAGGACTGGCGTGACCCCATTCGCACGAAAGGCAGCGCTGCCGGTGTCGACGTGGTCCAACGAATACACACCCCACGCATGGTACGTACTAGCAGAAAGCGGGGTACTGGTTATTATGAAAGTTACCCTATATTAAACACACAAAGTGTTAATACCATTTTTTCAATTTTTAATTTTCCGCCTTTTGGCGGATACCAATTACACCGTCTCTTCATTACCACTCTTGACTGAAAGAACTTTCTACCGCTTTTACTTAGTATTTATGAAGACAAGCTTCGCTTGCCTGGCCCCCAGCGGGTCGAAGCCCGCTCGGAGGCCCTTTTTGACAAGTTTTTCCTACCACTCTTATCATATCAGTCATCTGTTACACAGATAACTGATATGGTGAATTACTCTCACCTGTTCCTGACCCGATATCTAGTTCAGATATCAGAGAAAGGACTGGCGCCACCCCATACGCACTATAGGCATAGCCGTAGGCGTAGACACGACCCGACGAATCCACAGCCCACGCACCGTTCGCACTAAACGAATCCGGGGTCAATAACCATCCCAAATTACCACCATTATTAGTAACTATACTCTTCATCCAGTTATTTGCTGTACATGTTGCATTATCATAATCATATAGTTTTTTCTGACACAAACTTAAGTCTGCAGCATAGCCATAATCACTTGGATAGGCAAGTGCTATCTTTCCCGTCCATGATGTTGCATGACCAGAATATACGGTTCCGCTTACTCTTTCTTTATCATACATAGTATCTACAAATATTTGATTGCTGTTATTTCCTCTTGTATAGTATGTTGTTTCTGCGATTAGATTTCTTGTTGTATCATTCTTTATGCCTGACGAAGTAAAATTACATGTTGTTGTAGCATTGTTTTTACCATAATAACAATTGCCACTCTTGGCATTGTAATATAGGCTACCTCTAGTAGGCTCTGATTCATAACCCGGATTTAATAATTTCATTAGTCTAGCATCTGTCCAATCATTTTTTCCATTATCTGTTTCTGCTCCTGTTGATGTGTTTTTGTTATCCCACGAATATTTTCCTATTTGACTTCCTCTTATTATCTTGACTTTACCTTCAAATACTCCTATTATTCTCCATGTTTCACATGTACTTGATGATTGGTTGTTATAATCAGAACAATTAAAATATATATAATTATTAGGGTTTGCTCCATAGTATCTTAGATTTCCTCCAACATCTTGCATTAGGCTGTTTGTTGTGTCATAATTGTATGTTATATTATTATTTATTACTTTAGTATTTGGTGTATATTTATTATAAAAGTATGAACCAGTAGTACCATATGATGTTGCTTTTATTGGTTTCATTGATGCTTCACATCTTATTGTTGCTGATATAGAAGTATTTTCTGCAGACATATAATTTTCTTCTGTTACGTCAAACCATAAATATACTGTATATTTTGTTGATGCTGTCTTTAATGGAATATTTACTGCTAGTGGAACTGAGTTACCAGAAGATGTTCCGGTTAATTCACCATCTACTATTTTAGTAGTTCCTTCTAATACTGCATATTTTAGAGCACCACTACTACTTAGATTAGCACTTATATTAGATATATCTAGATATATATGACCATAAATAGTATAAGTATTATTTTTTTTATATAGTGTAACACTTAGATTATTACCACTAGTGTAATCAGAACCTGGATTTAATGCTGCAGATGTTATATTTGTTCCTTTAGTATAATTAATATAATAATCTAATCCTCTAGTTATGGTATCTACATTAATCGTAGCTATTACATATTTATAATAAGCATATGCACTACCTAGTACTGCTAATACTAAAAAACTTATTCCAAGTATCATATACATTTTACTTTTATCTTTTATTTTTTTCATATACATTCCTCACTATCATACTAAAATAATGATATCATAATTAGTAAAAAAGTGCAATATTATTGCACCCTTTTGTTTATTATTTTTCTCTTAATTGTATAAAATATTATGGTTATAAATATATAGAATATTATTACTAATATACTTTTAGTTATACTTGTTATATTTACTTTTATTATAAAGGTAAATAATATTAATATTAATGAATATATTATATTTTCATATATTATATTTAATATATCATTAAAGTTATTTATTAATGATAGTTTTAACTTTTTATTTATTAATATTATTCCTATTATTGTACTTATTATAAAGCCTAATATTATCGATATAAGTGAACCACTTGCCATATCATATCCCATACGATATGATGAGTTTATAATAGGAATATTTGTTATTATACTTACTAGTAAACCTATTAATAATGTAATAAATATATTTTTACTTTTATTACATATCATACTTATTTTTATTATTATACTATATAATATATAGAAGAATAATATATAACTAACATTTAAAATAATATTTATTTCATTATTAAATATTATATTATTTAATGGTTTAGATATAATTATTAATAATATTGTAATAGATAATGTAACATTTGTTATTTTATTGATAAAATTATAAATGTTATAATCTTCTTTATTTTTTATTTTATCTAGTAACATATTAAATTTATCTATATAGTTATTTTTAATTAATAAATAAATGAAATAGATAATAATTAATCCATATAAATAAGTATTAGTGATATAAGTACCTACTACATCATAGGTATAATTATATTTATTTATTAATAAAAAGTATAACATTATAATTGAAGTATAGAAATAAGAACTAGTTATAACATTATATAATACTTTAATTTTATTGGTAATAATACTTCTTTTGATTATTTTTATATAATTATTTTTATTTTCTTCTCTTTTCTTACTACATTTATTATTTTTAAAAATTATGAAATAAAATAATAAATTAAAAATAATAAATGGAAGTAAACTTATTAAATATAAAATACTTATATTAATATAGTTATCTAAATTTAATACTTTATATAGTATTATAATTGTAATTATAGTTAAGATAATATTTGTTATTTTATATATATTTATTAAGTTATTACCTAGTTTTTTATATTTTCCTATGCTAAAGTATTCACTTTCTAACTTTATAATATTATTAGTAAATATATATATACACATAGATATATTTACTAATGTTATTCCTTTGATATTTATTAATAAACCTATTAAATAACTTATAAACATTAATATAATAGTAATAATACCTATAAATATAATGCTACCTTTTAATATCTTTTTATTAGAATAATAATATTTATTATCATAATATTCTTGTATTTTATTTTTAATACTCATAGTACTAAAGATACTATTAAATAATAATAACATGCTAAAACTTATTGTTAATAGAAACATATTAGTATTTTTAGTAAAATGATATAATATCATTAATAATGTAAAATATAATAGATATATTACTTTTTTCATTTGTTTTTTACCTCTCTTAAGTAGATTATATCGAAAAAATACGAAAAAAGCAATTTTTTTTATAAAAAGGGTTGATTTTTTTAAACTAATGTTGTACAATTTATATTGTCTGATGTCTTGGTAGCTCAGCTGGATAGAGCAATCGCCTTCTAAGCGATCGGTCTGGAGTTCGAATCTCCACCAGGACACCACTTATAATAAATAATTCTTAAGCATAAAGCTTAAGAATTTTTTTATATTAAAAATTAGCAGGTAACTTTAGTTACCCGCTAATACAGCATTTTCCCCAGTAGCATATAAATCAAAAGATAAAGTCTTATTTTGCATTGTTTCTGGATTATCATAATCTTTACCATCAAACCATAAATATAATGTATATTTATCAGTAGTATTAGTACTAATATCTCTTCCAGTAAATAAAGTTAATGTTGTTGTTCCATTACTAGAATAATTTATATCTTTAAAGTTACCTTTAGTAACTAAAGAGTTGTCATTATAATATAATTCATATATAAATGATTTTTCTTTTAGTTCTTCAGGCATAGTAGTAAGGTCCATATATAGATTCATAGTTGCCCCTGCTCTACTAGCTTTAACTGTAATATCTTTTTTTATTCCTTCTTCTTTAGAAGCAGTGGGAATAATAGTACTGGTAATATTTGTGCCACCATTAAAATTAACAGTACCACCATCTATTTTTACATTTACATTCATGTTATCACTACTACTCCATTTGTAGTAGGCATAAGTGCCTCCTAGCATAAGAAGAAGTAATAAAACTACTCCAATTATAAATTTCTTATTATTCATAATGTTACCTCATTTTCTATATTTAATTTTTTCGCCTGGCGGCGAATTACTATTCACCGCTTTGCTTATTTTGGGACTCCCGTTGCAAAGCAACTTGGCGTTCTTATATATGTCCATATTTCTATTACCGAAGAATATTATCACTTAATCATTTACTATAGTCTATATTTCTTCTTCATTATCTACCATGTTACCTCTTTTTTATATTTGGTTCGTTCGCCGTAAGGCGAATTCGAACCCTTTCATGAAGACTTTGCTATCGCTCAGCCTGGTCCCCTGCGGACCGAGCCCGCACGGAGACCTTTTTTTGCCACATATCCACTACCGAAGAAGGAATATCAATCTGCCCGCTTATGCGGACAATTGATATGGCGCTGAACTTGACCCTGTTCCCGCCTTGACGGCTAGTTCAGAGTTTAGAGAAAGGACTGGCGCGACACCAAGCGCATAATACGCACCGTAGTTGTTGTTGACAAAGCCCGACGAATAGACACGCCACGCACCGCTCGCGCCGCCGGAAAAAGGGGTTAATAACCAACCATAATTTGGGGCTATTATAGTCTTCATCCAGTTATTTGATGTACATGTACTATTATCATAATTATATAAGTTTTGACTACATTTACTTAAATCTACAGCATAGCCATAATCACTAGGATAGGCTAATGCTATCTTTCCTGTCCATGTTGTTGGTCTATCACTATGTACTTTTCCGGTACTTCTCTCATATTCGTATATTTCATTTGCATATACACTCGATGTACTCCATCCTAATAATGAATATGTTTCTTCAGAGATTAGACCTCTTGTTTTATCATTTTTAATTCCAGTTGAAGTAAAGTCACATGCTTTGGTAGCGTTATTCTGTCCCACATAACAATTGCCGCTCCCTGAATTATAGTATAGGCTACCTCCAGTAGTCTCTGATTCATAACCCGGATTCAATAGTTTCATTAATCTTCCTTCTGTCCAATCATTTTTACCAGCGTTTGTTTCTGCTCCAGTTGATGTAGTTTTATTATCCCATGAATAATCTCCTATTTGACTACCTCTTATTAGTTTTACTTTTCCATTAAATATTCCAATTATTCGCCATATCTCACATGTACTTGAAGACTGATTTGAATAATCAGAACAATTAAAATATATATGATTATTTGGATTTGCACCATAATATCTAATATTGTTACCTATATCTTTCATTAAACTATTTGTGGTATCATACTGATAAGTTATACTATTATTGGTTACTGGAGTTTTGATGGCATCATTATATAAGTTAGTTATTTGTGTAGCAAAAGGTAATTTTCCTTGAGTTACTGTTGCTTCAATAGATGTTTTAAAATTAGTAGAGTTTGATCCAATATCATTATTAGCTTTATCTCCATCGATATAGAAAATTACTAAATATGCTAGTGTTGTATCTTTAGATAGTTGTGCATCTTTTATTTTTAATGTACCTGTACTTGTGATACTACCAGTAGTTAATATATCAAATGTTTTACCGTTTAAAGCTGAAGTACTAATGGTAGTATATGTACTTGGATTATATGAAGCAAGAACATATTTTAGGGCTCCTGTACTATTACCTGATGAAGTAAATCCTGAATTTAGGGTTGTTGTTTTTAGATTTATAGTTAGATAGCCATCTAATGTACAACTACTTTTTAGTTTAGCAGTTATATTTGTTACTACCATACCTGTTCTTATTGTTATTTGATTGCTATTTACTACTTGACTTTCATCTAGTAATAATAAATCACTACCTGTAATATTGGATCCTTTTACTGATTCTACTTCTAGACATTCAGAAGTACCTGTGATAGTTATGTTACTACTACGCCAACTTAAAATAGCATATGTTAAACCTGATATTAATAGTATAAATAATATTACTCCTAATACTACTCCATATATTTTTATTTTCTTATTTTCCATATGATACTCACCTTCCGTATTCTCTATATAAAGTATATCATTTGTTAAAATATTAGTCAAATAAAAAAACTTAATTTCTGAAAAGAAATTAAGTATTATTTAATATCATTTATATTTATTGTATATATTTCTTCATTATTTACTAAGAAAGATACTGATTCTAAGTTATCATATACATTATTCATAGATAAACTTATGGTATATATTACTTCTTCTAGGATGTTTTTTTTATCTAGATCATTTAATAATAATTCGTTAAAATTTAATTTTAATTTATTATTATCTAATTCATAATCATTTAATACTGTATTAGCATTTAAATAACTCATTAAATTAGTTTGGTATATAGGACTACTTCCTAATTCTTTGATTATTATTTTTACTACATCACTATCTTTGCTATTTATATATTTTGTTACTGGTACATAATATTTGGTATCGTTATAAGTACTTGTATAATATGTTGTATATGATAATATATCATTTAAATTAGATAAATCATAACTTTTATTTATACCATAACTTTTATCTAATACTGTTGATATATTTGTTTTACTATTGGGTAATTTATTTAGTACTTCTCCTTCTACTTTTATTATTACTTTATCTATACCATCTATACTTGTTAAAGTATAAATGATTGATTCAATCATTTTATCTTCATCTTTATCATTTACTTCTAGTAATTCTTTTGAAAAATTTATTGTTAAGATATTTTCTTGTAAATTTATATCTTTTATTGTTACATCTGGTGGTATTATACTTCTAAAACCATTTGGTATAATGTTATTTTTAGTACCTCCTACTACTAGACCTTCTAATAAGTCTTTAGCTAAATCTACTCCTTCACATTTACATGTGGGTATAGTTGTTCTAGCTACATAGTCATTACTATCTACTAAATATATTGTACTTTCTACGTTATTATAATTATACTCTATACTATTATTTTTTAAATCTATATCTTTTCTATTACTTGGTATTAGATATATTACTAATAGTAAGATAATAGCAGTAGTAGATACTATTATTTTTTTTATAGACATTTTCTTTAACATGTTATCACCACTAAAATATATGTTTTTAATTTATATTTTATACAAAAAAAGAAGCTACTTATTTAGCTTCTACGATTAACTTAATAGCGGTTCTTTCTCCAGCTATATTTATATCAATAAAGGCTGGAGTACATACTAAATTCTTTCCTGATGGAGCGATAAATCCTCTTGCTGCTCTTGTTATAGGTCATTTTCATTATTTCTATACATAATCCACTCTTCTTTTGAATTGATTTTGCTTTTTTTGCTCTGTAATCTATTGTTTTCCTTTTATTATCACAATAGTATCCTTTATACTTATAATTACTAATTATATCTTTAGTATTAGATGCATGAATAGGATTTTCTAGCATTATTCTTAGTAAACTTATATTATTTATATTAAAAATACTAGTTATTGTATTAACTATTAAGTTAGTAATTTTTATGCTATATACTGTTTTATTATTAAAGATATTTTTTGTTCGGCTTTAGTAGTGGCGGTTACTTTGACATCAGTGGTTATTTTGCTAATAGCACCAGTTGATTCTACGATACTGTCAATGGTGTATCCACCAGTTACGGATGTAGCTGTTTTATTTTTGTAATCGTTATAAGTATAACGATATGATGGCTTTACAGCAGCATCTATATTCCAACTAACATTTTGATTAGCATTAACAGTGAAGGTTGAAGATTTACCACTGGTTGTATCATCTTGGGTATAAGTTTTGCCGTCATGAGTTAAGACTAAATCTTTTTCATAATAAATGGTAGCTGTTGCACTCTTTCCACTAGGTGTTTTGGCAGTTACTGTAATGGTAGCACCATTAGAACAATTTTTAGGATTAGAAACAACGTTAATAGCACCGGTATTTTCATTAATGGTCATACAGCTAGTATCGCTTAATGAATAAGTAACTTTTCCGCTAGAATTTTCAACTGTTGCGGTAGCGGTAGCTGCTTTAATACCATTAACATGAAGAGTATCTCGACTTAAGGATAAAGATATTTTTTCTTCTTTTTGAGGTTCGGTTTTAGTCTCAGTTATTTTTTCCCACTTAGCATATAAAGTAGTATCTTCTTCTAGAAGAGCATTATTATGTATTGGAGTTTCATTTGTATCATACCATCCTTTAAAAGTATAACCAGCATATGTAGGTTCTTTTGGAAGGATAAGTTCTGCCCCTTTATTTTATTATACTATAATAATTATAAAAATCCAAATATATTTATAATTTTTTTAAAATATGTAATACTAAAAAAAGCAGGTTTACTCATTCCATGTCAAAAGTAACTAAAGAAAAATTAAAAGAAGCTACTTATTTAGCTTCTACGATTAACTTAATAGCGGTTCTTTCTTCTCCATCGATATTTATATCAATAAAGGCTGGAGTACATACTAAATTCTTTCCTGATGGAGCGACAAAGCCTCTTGCTATAGCTACTCCTTTTATAGCTTGATTAAGTGCTCCTGCTCCTATTGCTTGTACTTCTACTACTCCTTTTTCTCTAAATACATTAGCAAGAGCTCCTGCTACTTTATTAGGCTCCGACTTTGATGAAACTTTAATTGTTTCCATAATTATTTTATCATTCCTTTCTACATTAAAATATATGTTTATAAAAGAAATAAATAACAAAAAATAGTAGCTTAAATTTCGCTACTATTCTTCTTTTTATATAATATATATGCTAATAATGATAATACTACTAATACTATAAAGCATACTATTCTAAAGGTACTACTTATTCCTCTTTTTATTGGTTTAGTATATGGAGTATCCTTATCTACTGCTAATTCTATATCGGTAGTATTTTTATCAATAGTCCATATATAAGTATTATCTTTTATTTTATCAGCGTTATTTGATGCTACTTTTAAATTACTAGTTACTGCTATATTTATTTTTTTATTATATAAACAGTAGAAGTTTCCACTTAATCTTATACTATAATAATTATCTATTTCTTCTATTTCTTTATTTTCAAAACAAGTATTTATTATAGTGGAATTTACAAAGTCTTCAATATTATAATTATATTTAAATGTATAATTTATATTATTGCCTGATTCTTTTAGTTCTTTTTGATATAGTTCTTCTTTATTATAAACAGGTTTTTGATCTTCATTAATAATAGAGTATACAGTACTTAATCCTGTAGCATTACTATCTTGAGAACTTTCTTCTTTAGTTACGGTACCAGTAATTGTTTCATTTAAAGTATCTTTATTTATTTCTAAATTATAATTAACTGTACAACCAGTTAGTAGTAGTAGACTTAGTAATATTATTATTTTATTTTTCACTTATTTTCACCCCTATTTATACCATGATCCATATGCTATTATTTCATCTGAATCAATAACTCTTTCTCTTTTTCTTACTAATCCTGGATCTCCAGTATTTCCTTCAATTGTATAAACATAATTACTATCTGAACTAGTAACTATACCAACATGATCAACACACTTAGTTACTTTATCCCATTTTCCATTAGAGCCACGACAACTACTACCTTTCCATTGATACCATATTATATCACCAGCTTTAGGAGTATAATTACCACCATAAGCTTTAGAATATTCAAATGTTACATTACTACTCTTACCACTTTTAAATACTGGCCACATTCCGCTAGCCATATTGTCATCTATTGGTCCATATGTATTTAAATATTGATATAATGTTTGGCCAGATACTGTTACTTGCTTTAAAGACCAAGTAGCAAATTGTTCACACCAAGCATCAGTAGAAAAGCCATATTTTTTATCATTATTATTATTACCTAATTGGCCATTTAATACAGTTATTAATCCAGAAGCAATTACTTTAGTACCAGCATTCTCATAAGTTATTTTATTATTAGTAGTAGTATTATTATTCTTTTCTTCTTTTTCTAATAAACTATCAAAATATGAAAAATCACCACTTTTAGCATTACTAAGACATTCTTGATAATTAACACTAAATCCTACACTATCCATTAAACTCATAAATACTTCTACTATCCATGGTATGCAAAATACTATCATGGCATATATTATTCTTTTACCTACTATTTTAGTACTCTTTACTGCTTTTTCATCACCGCCTATAACAGCTTTACTAAAATCTATCATTAATATTACTATTAAACCTATTGGTACTAAGGTAAAAACAATATCTAATAATAAACTTCCAAAATATATTATTCTTAAAATTCCTGGATGCTGACAAGCATCAAGTAAAATATACATATAAATCACTCACTTTTCTATATTTAGTATACATTATTTTTTTGTTTTAGGCAAGAAAAAAAGAGAAAACTAATGTTTCTCTATATGAATTAATCCTTCGTACACTTCTTCTAATGCTCTACCTATGTTTTTTTGACATTTATAGTCTTTAATAGGCATTTGATAATATCCTGTTTTAGTCATTTGCTTAGCTCTATCTGATACTACATAAACTAAAGCATACTTTGAATCTACAATATTTAATATTTTATCAATTGAAGGATAAATCACTATTATCACACTCCCTTATGATATAAGAATATAACATATTAATTATAAATGCAATAGTCTTTACATAAATTTTACATAACAATTTTTTTATTATATCCAATAGATTTAGTTTTAACTTTAGATTTTACTATTATATTTTTTTGATATAATAATTCTTCTAATTTATCCACTAACAATTTAATTCTTCTTGAAATATAAGACTGTGATAAACCTAATATATTAGATATCTCTATTTGTGAATAACCATCCCTAAAATATAAATTAAATAAACATTTATCTTTACTATTTAGTAAATTAATTACACTATTTATATCTTTAATTTCTTCCTTATCCATATAATCCCCTTCTATATTTATTGAAGGATCAATAATTAAATCATTAAGTGTAAGATCATCATCTCCTATCAGTTCATCTAATGAAACATATCTATAAGATTCTCTTCTAATATACATAAGTATCTCATTATCAATACATTTACTAGCATATGTAGTAAAAGTACATTTTTTATCTAGTCTAAAAGTATCCACTGCCTTTATAAGTCCAATCATACCATATGCAACAATATCTTCCATATTCATATTAGTATTACTAAATCTTTTATAATATCTGTAGAAGACTAATTTAATATTATGTAATATTATCGTTTCTCTTACCTCTATATTATTATCTTTCATTAACTTAAAATTTCTTTCTAATTCTTCTCTACTAAGTACTTCATAATTATATTCATTTATCATGTTTCCTCCCAAAAAAAGCAGTACCATTCTCGATACTGCATTATATTTTATTAACTATTTATAATATTATGACATCTATCACAGATATCACCATTTAAGTGATCAACATAGTTCCAGCATCTATTACATTTTTCACCAGTACTCTTTTCTACTACTACTTCTTCTCCATCGGTAGTATATTCTACTTTAGATACAATAAATAATTGATGTAAGTAAGAACCTAATTTTTCTTTTACTTCATTATATTTTGGATCTAAGTTAATCTTAACTACGGCTTCTAGAGCTGATCCTATTAGTTTTTCATTTCTTGCTTCTTCTAGTTTTTTATTTACTTTATCTTTTAGTTCAAAGAATAAGTTAAATAATTCTTCTACTTCAGCACTATCAGAGTATGTTACTACTTCTGGCATATCTGTTAGATGTACTGATTCTTCAGTATGTGGAAGTAAACTATATACTTCTTCACTAGTATATGGAAGAATTGGTGCAAGTAGTTTTACCTCATTATTTAAAATATTATATAGTACTGTTTGTACACTTCTTCTTACTAGGGAATCTGCTTTTTCAATATATAGAATATCTTTAGTAAAGTCTAGATAGAAGTTTGATAATGTGAATGATACAAAGTTATTAACTAATTTATATACGTTTTGGAAGTTATAGTTATTATATTCTTCTAGAACATTCTTAGTAAATTTATTTAATTCATTCATCATATATTTATCATAGTATGGCATATCTTCATATTTAACACTATCTTTAGTATAATCAAAGTCTTTTAAATTACCTAACATAAATTTATAAGTATTTCTAATCTTACGATAACTTTCTTTTACTTGTTTAATTAGATCATCACTAATTCTTACATCTTCTGTATAATCAGTTGAAGCAACCCATAGTCTTAAGATATCTGATCCATGTAATCTTACCATATCTGCTGGAACAATAACATTTCCTAAGCTCTTACTCATTTTATTACCTTTACCATCTAAAGTAAAGCCATGAGATACAAGTTCTTTATATGGGGCTTTACCTGTTACTGCTACACCACAGATTAATGAACTATTGAACCATCCACGATATTGATCTGATCCTTCTAGATACATATCAGATGGATATGGTAATCCTTGTTCTATTAATACACCATTCCATGTGGATCCTGAATCAAACCATACATCCATGATATCTTCTTCTTTAGTAAAGTTTCCATTTGGACTAGCTGGATTTGTATATCCTTCTGGAAGAAGGTCTTTAGCTTCTTTCTCAAACCATACATTAGAACCATATTTTCTAAATAAGTCTGCTACATGCATCATAACATCATAGTCAACGATTTCACTTCCGTCTTCATTATAAAAGATTGGAATTGGTACACCCCATACTCTTTGTCTAGAGATACACCAGTCTCCACGATCATGAATCATGTTGTATAATCTCTTTTTACCCCATTCAGTATGGAATTTTACATTATTTTCAAGTTCTTTTAGAAGATCATCTCTAATCTTATCAATACTACAGAACCATTGTTTTGTAGCTCTAAAGATAATTGGTTTCTTAGTTCTCCAGTCATGTGGGTATGAGTGGGTAATGAACTTTAATTTTAGAAGTACGCCTAGTTCATCTAATTTTACAGTAACTGCTTTATTGGCATCTTCAAAGAATAAGCCATTAAATGGACCAGATAGCTCATTTAATACACCTTGATCGTCGATACCATTTATCATTTCTAGATTATATTCTTTACCAATAATAAAGTCATCTGCTCCATACATTGGTGCTATATGTACTAGTCCAGTACCAGCATCTAGGGTTACATGGAAGCCATCAACTACTGGAGCTACTCTATCCATAAATACATGCTTATATTTAACACCTGCAAATTTATCACCAGTAAATACATTTACTACTTCATAGTTTTCCCAACCGAACTCTTTAGCTAAGTCTTCTAGTAGTTCGTTTGCTACAATATAGTATTTATCATTAACTAATACTTTTGCATAGTCAAATTTTTCACTAATTGCGATTCCGGTATTACATGGTAATGTCCATGGGGTTGTTGTCCATATTACTAGATTATCTCCTACATTTACAGTATCATTTCCTTCTACTACTGGGAAGGCTACATAAATTGATGAGTCTTTTCGATCATGATATTCTATTTCTGCTTCAGCAAGAGCTGATTCTGATGATGGACTCCAGTATACTGGTTTTAATCCTTTAAAGATTAAGCCTTTCTTAGCCATTTCAGCAAATACTTCTATTTGTCTAGCTTCCATTTCTTTTTGCAATGTAATATAAGGATGCTCCCAATCTGCTAGTACATTAAGTTCTTTAAATCCTTGCATTTGCTTTTCTATTTGTTCATAAGCATATTTTTCACATAGTGCTCTAAAATCTGCCTTACTCATACTCTTTCTATCTACACCGCTATTGGTAACAGCTTGTTCAATAGGAAGACCATGGGTATCCCAACCAGGAATATAAATCATATCATATCCACTCATCATTTTATATCTATTTACAAAATCTTTTAAAATCTTATTCATAGCATGGCCTATATGAATATTACCATTAGCATATGGAGGACCGTCATGTAAGATAAATGGTGTTTTTCCTTTGTTCTTTTCTCTTACTTTATTGTATAAATCCATTTCCTCCCATTTTTCTCTTTGTAATTTTTCATTTTCTGGTAAGTTTCCACGCATTTGAAAACTTGTCTCTGGCATTAATAATGTCTCTTTATAATTCATCTTTCTCTCCTTCTTTCTATTTTATAAAACAAAAAAGCACTAGTTTATAAGGACGAATAACCGCGGTACCACCTTACTTCACTTAAGTGCTCTCTTTTTGATAACGGAATTTACTTCCGGTTTTTCTTAAAATATTCAGAAAAACACATCAAGAGTGATCTATATAGTAACTATCATACTAATTTTCACCAACCATTAGCTCTCTACAACTATTTTACTATACCGTCTCTTTCCTTTGTTTTAATATAATCATATTATATGCTAATTTTATTTACTTGTCAATAGCTTTTTTGTCATTGATTTAGTTCAAAGAATTTATTGACTATTTGGGATGATATTCTTTTGGTAACACCTGACTGAGTAACATCGGGAATACCTGCATCTGGTGATACTACTACGATACTCATTTTAGGACTATCACTAGGTGAATATCCTACAAATGATGTAGTAATTGTTTCTGTATCAACTTTATTATCACCATCAGTATCTATAAAGCTTTGGCTAGTTCCTGTCTTACCAGCAGAATTTGTATAATAACCCATATAGCCATAACCTAAACCATTTTGAACAACAGCACTAAATCCTTCTCTTACTCTATTTATATATTTATCTTCTACTGATAATGTTCCCATTACTTTTGTTTCGGCTTTATATATAAGTGAACCAAATTTATCACCATTATCACTGGCTTTATATACTTCTTTTAATAAATATGGTTTTAATCTTTTGCCACCATTAGCAATAGTATTTATATATTGTGATAATTGTATTGGTGTATAAGTATCATATTGTCCAATTGAGAAGTCTAATAAATGTCCTGGTAATTTACTAGTACCCATATATCCTAAACTTTCTACTGGCAAGTCAATACCTGTTTTTTTACCAAGGCCAAATTCAGCATACATATCTCGATACTTTTTAAAGGCTTCTTCATCTAAAGATAAACCTTTGTCATATTCATATTTTCCTTTTCCTACAGTAATTGCTATTTTATACTGATATACATTTGAAGAAAATGCTAAAGCATATATATCATCAATATCCCCCATTGTTCGCCATGAACATTTTAGAGGTGTATCTTTTATTTTAAGACATTCATCATACTGGTGACTACCAATATCAATAGCACCATATTTATATCCTACCATCATCGAAGCACCTTTTACTACTGAACCTGGAGTTACTGGTAATGTCGCTATACCTGGAGTATAATCTACAATATATTTAGAGCCATCTTTATCAAGTACTTGTTTTCCTCCCATTGCTAGTATTTCTCCTGTATTAGGATCTGCGATTACGGCAAATGATCTATTATAATAAGTAGTTCCTGCTTCTCCTTTGGCATTATATACTTCATTTGATAGAATTTCTTCTAAGTGTTTTTGTAAATTAATATCTATAGTAAGAACTATATCACTGCCTCTCTTACCTTCACTTACTAATTCATAACTATTATCAGAAAGTAATCTATACTTAGCTTTAGTTCCTTTTAAATAATTTTCATATTGATATTCTAAATATGATATTCCTACTCTATCGTCTAATGAATAACCTTTCTTTAAATAGATTTCTGCTAATTCTGAAGGTATACCTTGATTATTTGAAGATACATTACCTAAAATACTTTTAAAAGTATCTCCATATAAATATACTCTTTCCCAATCTAACTTAGTATTAAAGCCTTTTAAGTTATCAATGTTTTCACTTATATAAGCATATTCTTCTTCACTAACATCTTTATTTTTAATTACTTTTTCTGCATATGAATATCCTTTATTCATTAAATAATATATATAAGCAGCTTTCTTATCTCTTTCATCATAGGTACTTATTTCTTCATCTAATCTTTCATATATAAGTTTTTCTATATCTTTATCATTTAGTTTTCTTTTATTATATTCTTCCCACTCTTTATCAGTAATTTTCTTTTTACATTCTTTATAATGTCCTTTGTAGTAGAAGGTCTTTAATCTATTTTCATTAACTTTAGAATAGTCTAAATTTATATTATCCGCTACTGTATAGGCAAGTTCTATTTCTTCTTTATTGGTTATTCCATTTTGTTTCTTATAATATATTGTCTTAACACCTTCATTATCTACTAGTAAATTATAATTTCGATCATATATTCTACCTCTTGGAGCACTAGTACTTTCTACTGTTTTTTCAGTAGCCATAGCAAGACTCTCTTTATAATCATTCTCTTTAATTATTTGAAGATAAAATACTCTTCCTAGTATTACAACATATAAAATTATTACTATAAATATTAAAGAATTATATCTTTTATTTATTACTTCAGTAAGATTTCTTTCATCTTTTTTTGTTTTATTTAAAGGTTTACTATTCTTCTTTATTTCTAATTTTTTCTTGTGGCTTTTTTTCTTAGGTTTATTAATTGTTCTTTTCATGTTATCAACCTTCCTTTTATTATTATATCATATTTATTCTAATTATACATATAGTTAATTAGGTGAATTTATGAATATTTATTTAATTAGTGAATATGTAAACAGATTAAGAAAAAGTGATATTATTTATTATGCTGAAAAACAGGGTATTTCTTTAGATAAAGAAGAAGTAGAATTAATATATGATTATATTAAAAAAGATTATAAAACTATTATTTATGGTAATCCTAAAGATATTTTAAATGAAATTAAATTTAAGGTAAAACCACTTACCTATAATAAAATAGAAAATTTATATATTAAATTTAAAGATAAAATTGATATGTTTACTAAAAACATAAGAGAAGGCTAGCCTTCTCTTATTTTAGTTATTAAATTACTATCAAACTTTTTATTTCTTATCATTTCTATTTCATATTTATATGGGGGATATACTTTTTCTTTACTATTATCATCCTTAGTAACATATGGTGTTTCAAGTATTTTAGGAATACTTTCTAATCTTTCATTATAAATTATTTTTATTAAATTATCAAAGCCTATAGTTCCAAAACCTATATTCTCATGTCTATCTTTATGACTACTAATTTCATTCTTACTATCATTAACATGAATACAGCCTATTTTATTAATACCTATTACTTTGTCAAAATTATCAAGTACCTCGTCAAAATTACTCATATCATAACCAGCATCATTTAAGTGACAAGTATCTATACATACTCCAATCTTATCTTGATGTTTAATTTTATCAATAATAGCTTTTAATTCTTCAAATGTCTTACCCATTTCATTACCTTTACCTGCCATTGTTTCTAATAAGATTGTTACATTATAATCATTATCTAATATTAAATTTAATCCTTTACTTATATTATTAATAGCTTCTTCTCTAGAACAATTAACTGCTGATCCTGGATGTAATACTAAATACTTAATACCTAATGTACTACATCTTTCTACTTCGTTTATAAGAAATGATACTGAAAAATCAAAATTATTAAAATTAGCTAAATTAACTATATAAGGAGCATGTACTATTACTTTTTCTAAAGCTATATTATTTTCTTTCATTAATTTATATGCTTCCATAGTAAGAGAATCTTCAATAACACTTCTATTAGTATTCTGTGGGGCTCCTGTATAAAACATAAAAGTATTTGCCTTATAACTTAGTGCTTCTTTAACACTTCCAAGTAACTGACTTTTATTATTATATGATACATGACTACCTATTATTAAATTCATATTATCTACCTCTTTCTATAACATTATACTATATTTTTAGTAAAAGAAAAAGACTTATTTCTACCTTTCACTCTAAGCCAAGGTCTTAGAGTGTTGTTATTAGCCTAAAGTCTAATAACAAGATATCAACCATATATATTATATATAAGCATAAGTATATACCAAAAGAAAAAGAGGATTTCTCCTCTTTAATTATTAACTAGCTAATTTTTTACCATTAGCTTCAGTACTAAATGAATATTTAGAACCAAATTTACCAGATGTAGCTCCCACTAATAGGACTTCAGCATGACCAGCACTATTTAATTTAATAGATGAACAATTAGCACTTGTTGGATCTCCACTACCGCTATAAGCTGTACCTTCTAATTTGATATCAGTTGAAGTTAAACCATATAACTTATCTATAGAATCACCAGTTCCTTTTACTGCTGTTAAACATTGCCATGTAGCAGTAGGTTTTGCGCCATTTAATATAGACGTATAGTTAGTACCAAATGCCATTTCATCTTTAACAACACTTTCATCATACCAAGTAGCAACTTCTTTAGATAATGAGTTAATTGTAGATAATCTAGCATCATCAATTGATGATAAAATTGTAGGTACAGTAACTACTACGATAATAGCAAGTATAACGATAACTGCTAGTAACTCTATTAAAGTAAATCCTTTTCTATTTAATTTTTTCATTATTTTAATCCTCCTCTATTTATAATATAATCTTACCATAAAATAATTTCTTAGTCAATTACTTTATGATAAATATTTACATATTTGTCATTATATTTTTTACTCTTTATTAGTGTTAAATTATTATAATTATCTTTTAATTTATCAATACTATATTCTAATACTAATATACCATTATTATATAATAAAGCATATTTATTAACTAGATTAATTATTTCTTCAGCTACTTCTAATTTATAGGGAGCATCCATTAATATGATATTAAATTTTATATTATTATTTTTAAAATATAATAAAGCATCTTTATAATCTTTATTTATTACTATACTTTTATCTTTGATATTTAAGTTATCTATATTTTTATTAAGATATTTTAATATTTCTTTACCATTATCTACGAAGTAACATTTGTTACTTCCCATGGATAATGCTTCTATTCCAAGACTACCAGTACCACAAAATAAATCTAATACAGTAGAATTATCTATATAATCTTGGATACTAGCAAACATTGATTCTTTTACTCTATCCATCGTTGGTCTAGTACCTGGAATATTATATCCTAAAATATTTCTACCCTTTAAATATCCACTTATTACTCTCATTTATGACAACCCCTTACATCAGTATACTTCTTAAATCTTTTATTAATATCCATTACATAATAGAATAATTCATTATAATATTTCATATATTCTTTATATTCTTTATAACTATTAATTTTTACTTTTAGAGATACTTTTTCATAGTCATCATTACTAGTATTATATTTATTAATAAGTTCTAGTAATTCTTGATTATCTAATACTATTTTTTTATAGTGATCTAGATTTTTTATTAAATCACTTTCTTCAAAAACTTCTATTAAGTTTTTAGTTTTTTCTATAACATTATCCATTATCTATATTTAAAATTTCTTTCCATTTCTCTTTTGATATCTCTCTCTTTAATAGTTTCTTTTTTATTATAATTCTTTTTACCTTTAGCTACTCCAATTAAAACTTTAGCTTTATTTTTAACGAAATATATTTTAAGGGGTACTAAAGTATAACCTTCTACTTCTAATTTATCTCTTAATTTTAATATTTCTTTTTTATGAAGTAATAGTTTTCTTGTTCTATCTTCTTCATGATTAAATATATTTCCTTCTTTATAAGTAGATATATGAGTATTAAGTAAATATATTTCATTATTTCTTATTATAGCATAACTATCTTTAATATTTACTTTGCCTTCTCTAATTGATTTTATTTCAGTACCTGTAAGTACTATTCCTGCTTCATAGGTATCTTCAATTTCATAATCATATCTTGCTTTTCTATTTAGTATTTCCATAGTAATCACCTTTTTCTATATATATTATATCTTACTTTTTATATTTTAACAATATTTTAATTTATACTATTTACTTCTATGGTATTATCCATATTCTTAATAACACTAGCATACTTATTATATACTCTTTCATAATCACTAAGATATGTTTTTATATCTGGATTAGAAAATGGTATTACTTTATAATCTTTATTATTCTTAGAGTATGTATATATTAGTTCATTAGTTTGATTACTTAATTTTATACTTGTATTATTATCTTTATCAATATGTTTTGTTATTTTTACTGTACTAAGTAATCCTACTGTAGTATTATAATCTATATTAGTTTCTTGAGCTGATAAGAAATTACCTAAAGAATATATAACTAAAGTATCATTTATATAAGTAATAGGCATTACTACATGGGGATGAGTACCTATTATAATATCTACTCCTTGCTTCTCTAAAAAGTTAGCCATATCTATTTGATAACTTGTTGGAGTATGGGTATATTCTACTCCCCAGTGCATAGCTACTATAAGTAAATCTACTTTATCTCTTACTCTATTTATATCTTCTTTTACTTTGTTTTTATATTCTTGATATTTAGTATCTGTACTAGGATTGTTTCCAATACAAGGCCATATATTTACTAAATAATCTTTACCACTAGGTACTTTAATACCATTAGTACCATAAGTATAATTAAGCATTGTATAAGTAATATTATTTTTTTCTTTTATTCTTATTTCATTTCTTTCTTCATTACTTAAATAACTACCTACTGCTAAAACATCTGACTTAGAGTTCCAATAATTAACTGAATTAGTAATTGCTTTTTCTCCTCTATCTAGAGTATGATTAGTAGCTAAACTAACTAAATTAAAACCAGCATCTATCATAGCTTCTCCTACTTCATATGGTGAATTAAAAGCTGGATAACTAGATAGGCCTATTTCACTTCCTCCTAGTATTGTCTCTTGGTTATAGTAGGCTACATCATAATCTTTAACGATATCTTTTATATATGTTAGGGCTGGTTTAAAATCATAACCATCACTAGTTTTCATAGCATTATATAATCTATCATGTACTAAAAGATCTCCTACCATAAGCATGTTAATACTATATTCTTTATCATTATCTTTATCTATAATATTATCTGAAGGTACTACTTCTTTATCAAATAATTTACTAACTATAAAGATACTTCCTATAACTAAAATAATTATTATTAATATAAATAATATTACTTTCTTTTTATTTACTTTTCTTCTTCTTTTCATATATACCTCATATCTCTACTGATAGATTTTTCACTACAGCCATATTGTTTAAAAGGAAGACTATCTAGGCTTCCTTTTACCTTTGAAGACCAAAGGACTTCAAAGGATATACTATTTTCTTCTTACTTTTCTCTTTCTATTATTTTCAGTATGATTAATTTCATTTATTTCACTAATACCTTTAGAGAATACTACTTCTCCATTTAGAATATTTACTTTAGTTAATCTAGCATTAAAGATATCTCCTATCATAATCTTTTCTCCATTATGTCCAATAATAGAATAACCATCTTTACCTAAATGGAAATATTTACTATTATAGAATAATTTACCATATACCATTCTTTCTGGATATAATACTATAATAAAGTTTTCTTTAATATCTGATACTATAACTTCAAAATCTTGTTTTTCATATTGTTTCATAAACTCAGCTTTTCTTATATCATCTAATCTATGTTCGGCTTTTACTGCTCTTAATTCAGCATCAGTAGCAATCTTAGCAATATATGGTGTAATACTAGACCATTTCTTTCTAGCATAATCTACGCCATAATGAAGTGAATCTTTAAATATTCTTTGATTAATAGTATCTGATAGTCTTCTTATTGGTGATGTACTAGTAGAATATGCCCCCATACCTAAAGCATAATGACCGATATCATAAGCTGAATACTTAGCTTTGGCTTGACTCATAATAGCCATCTTATCAAAGATTATTTTTTCTTTAGAATCAGCATATAATTTCTGAATTTTTTTTATATCTTCTGTTGTAAAACTCTTCTTTTTATCGCTATATACTCGATATCCTTTTTTCTTTAATAATCCCATCCATGTATTTAATTTATCAGTATTTGGACTATCATGAAATCTTGATATGAATGGAAGTTTATTTTTTAAGAAATAATCAGTCATACACATATTATGAAGTAACATTAAAAATTCTATTAATTCTTCGGCTTTTCCTTGATGTCTTTCTCTAATATCTATTAATTTACTACTTTCAAAGAAGAATTTTACTTCATCAGATGTAAATTCTAGAAAGCCTTCATTTATCATTTTTCTTTTTACTTTCATAGCGGTCTTATATAAATTATCTAATAACTCAGTATAATTTTCATAACCATTAGGTATGGTATTTTCTTCTAGATATTTATTTACCTCAGTATAAGTCATACGCTTACGATTATTTATTACTGCTTCATTTATTTTATAATTTAATACTTTACCACTGTCATCTATTTTTATACTCATAGATATAGCATAGCGATCTTCTCCTGGTACTAAGGAACATATACCGTTAGATAATATTTCATGCATCATTGGATTGCAGCAACCAGGAAAATATGTTGATATAGCTCTTCTTAATGTTTCATCCCACATGGCGCTATTATCTTTGATATATCTATTAGGATCCGCTATTTGGACATAAACGGTATTATTATGGAAGGCAACAGCATCATCAAAATCTTTAGTATCATCACCATCTATTGTTACGGAGGTGATACTCCTTTGGTCTTTTAAACCATTTCTTTTGTCCATATCTATTACTTCTTCACTTAATGACTTTTCTATGGAATTAACTTCTTTTAAATACTCTTCATTAAAACTAATAGGAAAGTTATATTCTACTAATACTTCTTTTTCTTTGGTTCCAACATCATCTTTATGTCCTAGTACTTCTTTTACTTCTAATGTTTTTCCATCTATTAATAGTTTTGTTCCTAGTGGATATATTTCATCTAATATGATACTTTCATAACCATTAGATACTGCTTTATATCCATGTTCATCTTTTATTACTTCTGCTATAAAATTATGATGTTCTCTTCTAATTATTTTTACTACTTTAGCAATATTATTACTTATATCTACTAATACAATATCATTATTTTCTAATGTTTTATGATCTTTATATGTTACTACTGTTTCTGTCTTATCTTCAAAAATAACGATTGGTCCTTTCTTTTTGGTTATCTTGATTATACCTCTTTTTAAATTGGTATTGGTAATTAGGGTATATCTTCCTTTTTTATCACGAAAGATAATACCTGTCTCTTCAAGATTTTTTATTACTGCAAGTAATTTAGTAGTATCTTGTACTTTTAACTCTTTAGTTATTTCTTCTAGCTTCATCATTTTATTCTTTTCTTGACTTAGTATTGTAATAATACTGCTTTCCATTTAAAACCCTCCCTATTTTTGTTTTTTCTTATTATTTATTTGTTTTTCTTTTTCATCATATACTTCAAAATCTATTTCTGATTTATCTTTATCTGCTCTTACTACTCTAATTGTTATCTTATCTCCAAAAGCATATTTCTTCTTTGTTTTCTTTCCTATCAAAGCCATCATATCGCTATCATATACATAGTAGTCTCCTTTAATATTTTCAGCCTTAATAAGTCCTTCAATGGTATTTTCTAGTTCGACAAAGATACCAAATTCTTGTACTCCTGATATAATACCTTCATATATTTCTCCAATATGATCAGCCATATATTCTGCTTTCTTCATTTTGTCGACATCTCTTTCACAGTTCTGTGCATCTTGTTCTCTAATTGAACAATGTTCACTCTCTATTGGAAGTTCTTCTTTTCTTTCGTTTATTATTTTATCACTATAATTATAGTTATAATCTTTTAATAATCTATGTAATATTAAATCAGGATATCTTCTTATTGGTGAAGTAAAGTGACTATAACACTTACTACCTAGACCAAAGTGTCCTATATTAACATCAGAGTATACTGCCTTAGCTTGACTACGAATAGCCATATCATGAAGTACTCTAACTTCTGGTACTTCTTCTAATTGTTTTAGTATGTTTTGTAAATCTTTAGGAGACTCTATCTTACTCTTTCCATTTACTACATATCCATGAAGTGATAAGAACTTCATAAATTCTCCTAATCTTTTTTCATCTGGTTTATCATGAACTCTATATATACCAGGTAAATTCTTGTAATAGATTGAACTTGCTACGGTTTCATTCGCTGCGATCATAAAGTTCTCTATTAACTCTTCACCTGTTCTTTGTACTCTAGCCTCTATATCTATTGGATGACAATTTTCATCCACCTTAATCTTAGCCTCAGTACTTTCGAATTCTATATATCCACGAGAGATCATTTTCTTTCTAAGTATCTTAGATAATTCTTCCATTAATCTAAGAGTCTTCTCAAAAGGCTTATAATCTTCGCTAGGATTATTCTCTTCAAGTAACTTATTTACTTCTTCATAAGTCATTTTCTTTCTACTTCGAATAATAGATTTAAAGATATCATAATGAGTAATATTACCTTTATTATCAATAACCATCTCACAACTAAATGCAAATCTATCTTCATTTTCATTTAATGAACATATACCATTAGATAACTTATGAGGAAGCATTGGAAGTACTCTATCTACTAGATAAACACTAGTACCTCTAAAATATGCTTCATCATCTAATTTAGTTCCTTCTTTTACATAATATGAAACATCCGCTATATGGACTCCTAATAAATATTTGCCATCCTCAGTCATTGATAATGATATAGCATCGTCAATATCTTTAGTATCAGATCCATCTATTGTAAATATTTCTCTATCTCTAATGTCTCTTCTACCAGAAGATAGTTCTTTATTTATTTCTTCTTCGGTTAAATAAGAAGGAATACTATCTAGTTCTTCTATTACTTCATCAGGAAATGATGGACTAAAATTATATTCATAAACAAATGATAATATATCTACTCCTACATCATTCTTATGTCCAATAATCTTAATAATCTTACCCACTCTTTTACCATCTTTTAATGGTTCTACGACTACTTTATGTCCTTCTACTGCTCCATTTAAATTGTCTCTTGGTATGTATATATTAGCTCCCTTTTTATCAGGTTTAACAAAATAATCATTATCTATTTTTATTACTTCTCCTACTAAAGGATCATAGTTTCTTTTAATAACTTTAATTATCTTACCTTCAGGTCTATTCATATCTTTATTTAAATATTCAAATAATACTAAATCACCATCTATAGCTCCATTTATATTATCTCTACTAACATATACATCTTTACTATCTTTACCGATATTTATAAAACCAAAACCTTTATCATTAAGTATTAAATTACCTTTAACTAAATGACTATTTTCTAGTAATAGATATTTCTTTTTTTTCTCACTATAATATAGTATACCATCACTAACTAAACTATCTAAAGCATTCTCTAAACTTTGATATTCTTCTATACTAGTTAGTCCTAGTAAATCATTAATTTCCATAATAGTAAGTGATGTATTCTCTTTTAATTTATCTATAATTATATCTTTCATATTCATGCTAACCTCCTCTTTATACTCAAAAAGACTTAAAATTATATTTTAAGTCTTATAATGATATTATTAAACATAATACAAAGAAAGTAAAACCTAAAATATATGTTATTCTTGTAACAAATAGTTCAAATCCTCTTTCTTTCCTATTTGCAAACAAATCAGATGTTCCACCCTGAATTATTTGTGATGCAGACTCAGCCTTACCACTTTGAAGTAAAACTACTGCGATTAATAATATTGATACAATAAGTAATGCTATTTCCATAGTAATCAATCCTTTCACACTTATATATTATAACAAATAACTTTTTCTTTGTAAATATTTTTTAATACTGAATACCCCAAATAACTACATCTTTAGCAGGTTTACCACAGACAATACATTTATCATCTACTTTTTCTTCATTAAATGGAATACATCTAGATTTGCATCCTCTTATCTCTTTAATCTTGGCTTCGCACTCAGCGTTTCCACACCACATAGCTTTAATAAAGCCTGGGCGGTTATTTATTATATCTTTAAATTCTTCTATATCGGTACATGTATAAGTCATTTCTTCTCTTCTTCTTAAGGCTCTATCATACATATCTCTTTGAATATCTTCAAGTAACAACTTAACATCATGAATAATATCGGTATTAGTAAATACCTCTCTTTTCTCTCTAGTATCTCTTCTTACTAAAGTAATCATATTATTCTCTAAATCTCTCTTACCTATTTCTATTCTAACAGGAATACCATTTACTTCAGCTTCAGCAAATTTAAATCCTGGACTCTTATCACTATTATCAATATAGGCTTCAATTCCTTCTTTCTTTAATTTATCAAGATAATCATTAGCTAAACTAACTACTTCTAAGTCATTTCCTATTGGAATAATAACTACTTTTTTAGGAGCTATCTTAGGTGGCAATACTAAACCATAATCATCAGAATGTACCATTATAAGGGCTCCTATCATTCTAGTAGTAGCTCCCCATGAAGTTTGATATGGATATTCTAGTTTATTTTCTCTACTAGTGAATTTGATATCATAAGCTTTAGAAAACTTTTGTCCAAAATAATGGCTAGTCGCAGACTGCAGTGCGATACCGTTATACATAAGTGATTCTACGGTATAAGTATATTCTGCTCCAGCAAATTTTTCTTTTTCTGTTTTTCTTCCTACAATACTAGGTATAGCTAAATAATCATGAAAGAAATTATTATATATATTTAACATATTTAATGTCTCTGCTTCTGCTTCTTTACTTGTTTCATGAATAGTATGTCCTTCTTGCCATAAGAATTCACGGCTTCTTAAGAATGGTCTTGTTTCTTTTTCCCATCTTAATACACTACACCACTGATTATATAATTTTGGTAAATCACGATATGAACTTACTACTGTTCTATAGTAATCTGAAAATAATGTCTCTGAAGTTGGTCTAATACATAAACGTTCTTCTAATTCTTTACTTCCACCTCTAGTAACCCATGCTACTTCTGGAGCAAAGCCTTCCACTAACTCTCCTTCTTTTTTAAGTAAATTTTCTGGTATTAATAATGGCATATAGACATTAACATGTCCTGTTTCTTTAAATTTTTCATCTAATATTTTCTGCATTTGCTCCCATATAGCATAACCATTTGGTTCAAATACTGTACAACCTTTAGTATTAGAATAAGCCGCTAGATGAGCAGCACTTACTATATCAGTATACCACTTAGCAAAATCTACATCTCTACTTGTTATTTTATTATTTTGTTTATTATTCATAATTACACCTCATCAATATAATTCTATCATAAATTAAGTAAAATTACTACTACTTTTTTGTTCGATAATCAAAATACCTAGTTAATTACTTTTTAAGTAGTATAGCTATATCAATTGTGACAACAATGTTGTCGCAATTGGATAACATATATAAAACCTTCTCATTTTCCCTATTTTCCTCTTGGAGAATACTCTCTCATGCTTAGATATTAATATTATTGATAATTCTTATATAATATTCTATCACTTTTATCTTTACTCATGATTATTTTATTAACTTAGATAGGTAATTATATCAATTGCGACAACATTGTTGTCGCAATTGGACAATATACATAAAATACTTTTATTATCTTTAAAAAAATTATTATTTTTATGACCTTAGGCATAAAAATACCTCTAAAGACCTGAGGCTTTAGAGGCATCTACTAATTATATTTAACAGAGATATACATCTTATCTTCAAATTCGTTTTGTACTAAACGCATAATATTATTAGCACTACTAGTATTTGAATCTTTACTATCTAATACTACTCTTATATTATCACCATCTATTTTTACAAAGTTTTCACAATTACATAATTCTTTTATTTTTAATTCTATTGTTTCTTCTTTAGAAGAATTTTTATTTAATAATTTTAATTCTTCAAAGACACTATTTTTTTCTTCTGTACTTATATCAGTACTAGTTAGTTTTTCTTTTAGACTATTTATCTTATCCATAACATTATTATCATCTTCTACTTTTAAGGCTGATATTATACTTGTTTCTTCTACTTTGGTAGTACTATTATCAGTAGTAGTCTCTTTGATATTTTTATCAAATATTTCATTAGGCATTGTTACATAGTAGATAGATAATACTAATACTAAACTAAATAATGTTAAAAACCATAAATTCTTCTTATTTATCATATTTATTCCTCTTCTTTCTAATTAATTATATTATCTTATATATAAAATATGAAAGAAAAAGAAAGAAACATGAATCCTCATATTTCTCTCTGTCATTATATATAATGATACTATATTATATTAAGCAAATTTGGTTTTATGTTTTTTTTGTTTTATTAGGACTATTGCTAGTGTAATTATTGATACTGCAAGTAAACCTAAGGATATTAACATATACATGAAGTATTTATTGTTTTCGTCTTTGTAGGCATTTACTAAGTCACTATTAAATCTTTGGATTGTTCCTTCTAGTTTATCATAAACATATAAAGCTTTTTCTCCTGTCTTTTCGTTTATGGCATAGAATAAGTAGAAGTCACTTCCTTTTACTTTGTCGTCAGCGGCATATGTTTTATTTTTTTCTATTAATTGATATCCTTCTAGTTTGCTATTGTCATAAGTAAATGATACTTTGCTATAACCTTTTGGTACTAGATTACTAGGCATATCTATTATATTAAAGGTAATATTTCCGACTGATAGGCTATTATATAGGGTATATTTTTTAGTCTTTTCATTATAGCTATATAGTTTGGTATTTCCTTTTTCATCTTTTAATAGAACTAAGATATTTTTTGTTTTACTATTTTTATAACATAGTACTTCTTCTTCTCCTATTGTGATAGTGGATTTTTCATAATTACTTGGTATAGTTATGTTTTCATCTTCTTTTCTTACGATAGTGTATTTCTTTTTGCCTATTGTTACTTCAACAGGATTTAGTTCTTTTACGGTTACATTGATAACATAAGTCTTAGTACTTCCATCTTCGGCGGTTACTTTTATTTCTATTTTGTTATTGCCTTCTTTTACTTCTACTTCGCCGGTTCCTTCTACTTTGGCACTAGAGTCATCTAATTGGGCATTTATTTTTATTTTTTTGACATCGTTTTCTACTACTACAGAGTATTCAGTTACATCCTTTTTGAATTCTTTATCTAAGTTATAGCCTTCGATAGTTAGACTAGATAAATTATTATTACTACTTTTTTTCTTGGTTGGTTTAGGAGTAGTTGTTGTTCCGGTTTTATTACCACCATTATTAGGATTTGATGTTGGCTTACTATTTACGGTTATGGTTACGGTTTTATTTCCGGTTATGGTATTGCCATCATAAGATGTTACATCTGTTGGAGTAATTGTTATTACGGCAGTTCCGGCATTACTTGTCGATATGGTTACACTTTGACTGTTATTATCTATCCAAAGACTACTACCGGATAGTGATGCAACACCTGAATTAGAGGATGATAAGGTAAATTTACCTGCTAAATCATTTCCTTTAATGGTTAGGGTTATGCTATTTCCTACGGTTACGGTATTACTTGTTACTGATACATCGTAACTAGCGGCCTTTACATAACTTATTGATATTATGAATGTACATATTATTATACTTAAATATTTTACTACTTTTTTCATATTTCCTCCTACTGAATTATTTTACTTACTTCCATTATATGATTTTTTATAGCAATATAGTCTGCTGATGAGACTTTTCCATCTTTATTGGCATCAGCATATTCTTTTTCTAGATCAGTTAATTTATTTGTTTCCATGATATGATTTTTTATTTTGATATAGTCTGCTGATGATATTTTACCATCACCATTTACATCACCATAGATTATTACTATATATTCTTTTTCTTCACTATTGGTTTTTATTTTTATTTTATCTCCACTAGCTATTAGACCTGATTCTTTTGATGATGTTATGGTTATTTCTAAGTTAGTACTCTTTAATTTACTAATGGTATCATTGATATCTTTACCTAAGGTAAAACCATATAGATAGTTATCTTTATATTTGATACCAGCTTTATCTAGTACTTCTTTAGTTGTTACTTTGGTATTATCTCCAGGATCAGGAGTTGGCTTTGGATCAGGAGTTGGTTCTGGAGCTTTCTTTCTTGTTACATTAATGGTATATTTTCTAGTATCACCGTTAGCGGCGGTTACTGTTAAGTTTATATTGGTCTTCTCACTATTTAGAGCTACTGTTCCTAAACCACTTATAGTAGCACCATTATAGACTTTGGTTGCATCTACTGTTACTGATGAGACATCACTTTCTACTTCAATACTGAAGTTAGTGTCATTAGTAGGACTACTAAATAGTCTTGTTTTGTTTACTGTTAGGCTAGATAAATAGTTATTAGGATTTCCTGTATTTGGGAAAGCAACTTTATCGGGCATATTATTAAATATTGGTATATAGAAGGCAAAGCTACTATTTAGCAGGTTAGTACTATTATAGCCATTATATGTTTTATAACTTTGGGAATATGGGGCTTGGATATTTTGCATATACTGATGATCAGCATATGATGGTCCTATTAAATCCCATTTTTGTAAGTATTCTGTTTTTTGTCCAACATTTACATAGTTATTACTTAGGAAGGATGCTCCTCCTACTACGGCTTTATATGGGCTATTCCAGCCTTGGTTTTTGGCATATATTAGACCATTGATAATGGTTTGATTTTTATCTCCACCTTCGGCAGTGGCTCCAATGTTATAGAAGTTATAATAGCCTTCATAACCTGCTACGGTACCACTTACGATAGTACTTCCTGATGCTCCTACTTCTTGAATTACTCTTGATATTAATACATATGGACTTATATGATAAGTATTAGCAGCTTCTATGAAGGCATCTACATAAGTCTTACCATCACTACTAGCAGTCTTACCACTCATGAAAGTTCCTTTTAACATATTTTCTATTCCTTCTCTAGTATGGAATGATGGGTTATATGATAAGTCTTCAAACATAAAGATATTTCTTTCATTAAAGAAGTTTCTTGGATCTATATAATATGCTATAGTACTAGTACTTGCGGCATACCATCTAGAACCTCCTCCAGTAAAGTTGGTACTAAAGACATTAGTGAAATAGTTATATGACCAACTAGCTGTTGATTTTAGGCCGTCTAGATTACCATAATAATCTTCGATTAGACTTCGTCCTGATGATTTATGTTCTAGATTAACGATATAATTAAAATCTAGATTAGTATTAAAGGGAATAAATTTCCATTTAGGATATAGGGCATGTAGTTTTACTAAGTCATCTAAATAGCTTTCTGGAAAACCACTCTTTTTTAGGTTAGCTCGATATTCTTTTAAATCTGTTGTATCTAAATCAATATTACTGTCAGAAGAACCTATGTATTTACCACATACATAACCTGTAGTACTACCATATTTTATTTTATATAAACTTGTAGGACAAGTTCCTTTACCATCTTTACCAGCATTTTTATCTAATACTTCTACTTCAGTATCACAGCTTAAACCAGTTATTTTGTTTTTTCTACTTAAATCAGAATAGACTCCTAATGGAGAAGTATCTTCAATACATAATACTTTTCCTTTTTCTGTAGTACTTGGTGTATTTAATTTTATAAAGTCCCCACAGGCATAGCCTGTTAATACTCCTTGTCTTACTTTATAGAACGATGTTGTACAACCGGAACTTGGATTTGTACCGGCATTGGTATCTAATACTTCAACTGTACTATTACAAACTAATGAGTTATTAGCAGGACTTGTAACACTTGGTCTTAGGTTTACCGGTTCATCATTATCTGGACAGTATACTGTTCCTGTACTACTAGCGGATACTATACCTATAAAAGATAAAAATATTGTTAATAAAAATAATACTCTCTTCATATATTCTACCTCTTATACATTATATCATCTTTTTCTACTTTTTTCTACATATATAGTTTCTTTTTTTATTACTTTACATTTTAGTAGAAAAACATTAAAAGAGATAACTTATGTCATCTCAATTATATTTTAACCTACAGATAACTGATATGGACTATTTAATGTTCCAGAGCCTGTTTTAATGCTTACATTAGTATTTAAATAAAGTGTTGGAAAAATTTCACTATCAAGAGCAGCATATGGCTCTCCCAGGTCTAAGCAACCGCCCGCTACATGGAATACAAAGCTAGAAGATACGATAGGAGTTAATAAAGCTATTGTTTTAGAGTTAAACATTGTTTTCATCCAAGAAGAACAATTACTATATTCTCCTAACGTTGAAGTACATTTACCTAGATAAGCAGAATAAGCATAATCTGATGGATATGGCAAAGCAATCTTACCAGTCCAAGATGTTTTATTACCGGTATATACTGTTCCACTAGTATTTTCTAATTTATAAGATTGATCAGCATATACATTCACGCCTTCATCCAGCCAACCTAATAAAGACCATTTAGCATCCGCTATCATGTTTCTAGTAGTATCATTTTTTATACCAGTATAAGTGAAATCACAAGGTGTTTCTGCATTATTTGCTCCAGCATAACATTGACCACCTTTTGAATTATAATATAAACTGTTGTTAACACTTTCTTTTGTATAACCTGGATTTAATAGTTTCATTAATCTTGCTGTTGTCCAATCATTAGAACCATAATCTGCTTCTGCTCCTGTTGTAGTATCTTTGTTATCCCAAGGATATGTTCCTATTGATTCATTTCTGATTAATTTTACTTTACCATCAAACACTCCTATTATTCTCCATGTTTCACAGCTAGTATTTGGATATGTATTACAATTAAATAATACATAATTTCTATCACCAAGACCGCTATATCTAATATTGCCATCAGCATCTTTCATTAAGCCATTAGTAATATCATATTGATATTTAATACCATTATTAGTAACATTAGTTTTAGTACTATTATTATATAAATTAGTAATATGTGTAGCAAGGGGATTGGATAGCGTTTTTTGAGGTACTAAACTCATATTACTTGCTAGTACTATACTATTTTTACTAAGAGCAACTCCTAAAGTAACTGTTTTAGTAGTACTACTATTGTTTCTTATAGATATTTTAGTAGTAACTGTAGTATTAGCATTACTTATTGTTCCTGCTGTAGTATAACTTGTAGATGATACACCAATATCAATATTACTAATATCATTTATATACCATACACTATAATTAACATTTGATACAGTACCACTACTTATATTAATTGTTTTAGTAACAGTAGCAGATGGACTTACTTCTACTTCAAAGGTTTCCATTGTATCATCATTACTAGTCAAATTAGAACTAATAGTAATTGGATTATTTATTTCAGCACTAGTAGTAAACATGGCATAAGTAGACCCTATAGCCAAGCAAATTAAACCAATAGATATTACCGCTACTAAATAGATTGTTTTAATATTTATTTTTTTCATTACTTATCTCCTAAATACTTACTTTTATCTATCTTATTTCTAAAATAATTCTATCATAATATTATTAAAAATACAATAAATTATTTAAATGTTATTTTATTTTTATGACCTTAGGCATAAAAAAAGAAAAAAAGTGAGCTTTAAACTCACTTAAGTCATTTAGACTTCATATATAAGGAGATAATAGTATTACTATGATTGTAGTCTGTCTTTATTTAAGTAATACTATCAATATTATTATGATTATATTATGATTTATTATACTTCATTGTATTTATTACTATTCCTAGTATTAGGATAAAACATAATGTATATACCCATATTAATAATATTATAATACTAGATAATCCACCATATACTAAGTCATATCTACCAAAGTATTTAATATAATAACCAAAGAAAGCAGTAAATACTACCCAGCCTAAGGTTGTTATAAAGGCTCCAATAGTGGTTTCTTCACTTTTTATTTCTTTAGATGGAGCTATTTGATATATTAATTTTATATTTAAGAATATTATTATAAATGTTATAGGCCATTTTATTATATTATATATCATTATCATTTCATCTATTATACCAGTAAATGGTTTACTATTTCTAAGTAATTCTAATATTTGTTCTCCTAGCATAGGTACTAAGATTAAGAATAGTAAAAGTATTATTATGACTAATAGTATTATTACTGATCTTAGTCTATCTTTAATTATATTTGTTTCTTCTATTTTATATAGACTATTAGAAGCACTTATAATAGCATACATACCATTAGCGGCAATACAGAAAGTAACTATATTTAATAATCCAACACTAAAGTCAAAACTTTGTCCTGAGATAGCATCTACGACTACTCTACTGGCATAACTAGGAAGTAAATCAGTAAGAAGAGATATTACGGAATCGATAGATATGGAAAAGAAACCCGCTACTATGACTATTATAGTTAAGATTGGTACTACTGCTAATACGAAACTATAGGCTAAGTAAGCAGGTAAGATTCTAAGTTCTTTTAAACTTAGAATCTCTATTAGTTTTTTGAAGTATCTTTTTATTTTAGCTTTCTCTATTTGTTTTTTTACCTTACCTACTATTTTATCCATTATTATTTTCCTTCTTATTTCGCATATCAATAGTAGCTTCATTAATGGCATCATCTACTGTTTTGATATCATCCATAATCATGCTATACCCGATAGCGGCTCCATAACCATATGGTAGTTCTTTTAATTCTTTATATATTTTTCTGGTATAACTTATAACATCTTTTTCACTATAGCCTACCATATATACTAGGAATTCATTACCATCAGTTCTAATAATATCTGTATTAGGCTCTTGATTAACAATTAATGTACTCGCAGCTTTCTTAATAATGGTATCTCCTTCTTCATGACCATGACTATCATTAATATCTTTGATATTATTTAAATCTATTATTACAAAGGCTTGAGGATATATAACATTATCATCCCATTCTTTTATTTTTAAATTTAAATATGCTCTATTCTTTAATGATGTCATTGTATCAATATATTTTAATTTATCATTATTAGTTACAATTGTACTATTTTCTTTCTTTTTCTTAATAAAGAATATTAAGAAGATAATTATTAGAATTACTAAGATTGCTAATAAGAAAGTTGTTAAAAGACTAAATTCATATATTTTTGAATTTGTATTATCTTTATATTTTATAGTATCATAATTTACTGAAGATGTATAATATGTAAACATCTCACTAAAGATTTTATTTTTATTTACATCTCTAATCATAAAACTATAGTTATATGGTAATACTCCTTCATATATTACTTTAAAATCACTAAATTTTCTTGTTTTATAATAATCATATGTTGCTTTATCTATTACGACAATACTTTTATTTTTGATATTTCTAAGTAAGTCATCTGTATTATTATATCCAGTATTCTTAATACTATTTGTATTTAAGTAATCATTTATATAAGTATTCTTTACTGTTATTACTTCTTTATCTTTTAATCCTTTGATACTATTTATAGCAAATGGTTCAGTGGATAAGACAACATATTTTTCTTCGAATAAATTAGTAGTTAAAATGGTATCGATATTTAAACCATTCTTATTAAAGTTAGCAAAGGCTAAATCTAATTCACCACTTGATAAGTCTTTTTTTAATTCTTCAATATTATTATAATATTTTACTTTTAAATCTACATCAAATAAGTCTTCAAAACCACTTAAGTAATTAGATAAAGTACCTACTAAATCTTTTTCTTCTTTACCAGTAAATGGCATATAAGTTATATATCCAACATTATAAGAAGAACTATTATAACTCATACGATCAGCTTCAGTTATTTCTTTGTCATAGAAGAATTCACTTAAGAAGTTTGTTTTGTATGAGGTTTGTTGTTTATTTTTTTGATAACCTAGATAATATTTTTTCATTATATCTAAGAATGTTTTATTTTCTATGGTTAATACATATTTTTTAGAGATATCACTTAAATGATAAAGAATATGTAAATCATTTTTTAAGATAAAATCCATATACATGTTATATGGTACAATAACATAATTTGTTTCTTTATTTTTTAATGCTTCTTCTAGTTCATTAACATTTTCTTTTTGTAAATATGATATTTTCTTTACTTCAGATAAATCATTACTTACAGTATTTAAATCTTTTTTTAAGACTGCTACTGTATGATTATCTATATCATTAATGTTATTTATTACTTCTTCTTCAGTACTAACTAATACATAATTATCTTCGTATAGTAAGATATCTTTATTTGTTAGACTCTCATTATTATTTAATACTCTAAAGGCATTTTTATTTAGATTGGAACTACTATCAACGGAATATGATATTTTATTAAAGTTTATTCCATAAGTAGTTGTAAAGTCATCTAGTAAATCAAAGATTACTCCTTTACCACTTTTGCCATATACTGGTACATCATTATATACACTTATATCTAATACATTACTTGTATTATCATTAATCCATTTCTTTTCTAGAATAGAAAAACTTGAATTATCTTTACTATAATTTAATATAAATATTAATAGACTTACAGCAAATAAGACCGCTACTACGATTAGTACTATTATTTTATTATTTCTCTTCTTCATAGTGTTCTCCTAACTATTAGTCCATGTAATGGCATCTAAACTATGATGTTTATTACCGGTAATTACAGTATCTTTTTCTTCACCTTTCCATTTTAAAAAGAATGAAAAATCATAATATTCTAATTCACTATTTGTATAATTATCTAATGTATTTGATGCTATTTCTTTTGCTTTATCTACTGATGTATCACTTTTTAATGTAATAGTAGTATAAACTATTCTACCTTGAAGTCTTGTTTCTACTTCTTCAGTTAAGTTTGTTTCTTCAACTTCTTTCTTTACTCCATCATATGTTTTTTCACTTATTTTTACTTTATCTATACCATCCAATCTATTACCATATTTATTATGTGATCCTCCTACTAGTAACTCTACAAATATAACTATTATTACTATTAAGAATACTACTGCTAATAACAATATAACCGATAACCCTTTATTTTTTTTAATCCAATCTTTTATCTTATCCATACTCTATCTCCTTCTTATCTAATATAATAATATTATACTATAAAGGTAAATATTTATCAATAGTATAAGTTTTTATTTTTTATATTTGCTATTTATAAATATTTATAGTATAATGTATATGGAAAGAGAAATTACTCATAATAAAAATGGGTAACACCTAATGCAAAAGGTGTTCTCTCCATATTTTTTGGATATAGAGCACTGCCTTGGTGCTCTATTTTACTTATTTTCTAAGGCTACTACTATATATAAAATATAGTGTAACTAGAGTAATCCAAGCAAATGCTAGGATTAGTTCCATTTCAAAACCCCCTTTAACAGAAAACTTTGAAACATAGAATCACCCCTTCCTTAACTTAGTTAAAAAAGGAGAGAACACCACTAGATATTACCGCATAGACATTATATATTAGTTAGATATAATAGTCAATATTTTTTTGACTATTTTTTTATTTAGTTTATAAAATCTTTATTTATAAGTGGTTATAGGTGTTTTGTATACAATACAAATGTTTTTATTTTTGAGACCTAGACTCAAAAATACCCTGAAAGACTATGGGGCTGAAAGGGAAAAAGAAAAAGATAGTAAATTAAATGCTAACTTTACTATCTATATAATCTTCTAGTAATGAAGAAGAAGCAAGTAAAGTATTATTAAATACTTTTAGTTTAGATAAATATTCTTGATACTTAGAATTATTATTTAATTCTTTAGTTTTCTCTTCAATAATATTATCTATTTCCTTATACTTATTATCTTCATGATATTCTAAATATGTAGCTTCTTTTTGAAGTTTTTTTATTTCTTCAATTAAGTTTTTAATTTCACTATCTTCTTCAATTATATCTACTATTTGTTTATATTCTTTATATTCATTAGAATTATTTATAGCATTAAATAATTCTTCTATACTACTTTCCACTAACTATTTCCCCTTCCATAGACCATGTTTTTACTTCTGTTATATGTACTTGTTTAATACTTCCTATATTAGAAGGATCTCCTAGTACATTAACTAATTTCATTGTATCGGTATAACCCATTAGTTTACCACCTTTATCTGAGTATCCTTCAATTAAAACTGGTACTATTTTATCTTTATATTTTTCATTATTCTCTCTAGCATATTTATTTACTACTTTATTTAATCTTTGTAATCTTTCTTCTTTCTCTTCTAGTGGAACATCATCTTTTATTTTAGCAGCAGGTGTTCCTTCTCTTGGTGAATAGATAAAGGTATAGGCTAAATCATATTTTAATTCGTTATATATTTTTAATGTTTCTTCAAAGTCTTCTTCTGTTTCTCCTGGAAAACCTACGATTATATCAGTAGTTATACTTACTTTTGGTATTTTATCTTTTAATTCATGGAATAATTTTTTATATTCTGCTATTGTATATCTACGATTCATTTTCTTTAGGATATTATCTGATCCTGATTGGATTGGTAAATGGATATAAGGCATTATATTTGGGTATTTGGCTATTATATCTATCATATCACTAGAGAAATCCCATGGATGTGATGTTACAAATCTTATTCTATCTATTCCTGTTTTGGCAACATCTTCTAGTAAATTAGCCATAGTATATGATTCTTCTAGGTCTTTACCATAAGCATTAACATTTTGTCCTAGAAGGGTTACTTCTTTATAACCTTTGTTTTTTAATTCTTCTACTTCTTTTAGGATATCTTTAGGTAATCTACTTCTTTGTTTACCTCTGGTATATGGTACTATACAGTATGAGCAGAATTTATCACAACCATACTGAATATTTACCCAAGCTTTTATTTTGGAATCTCTTTTTACTGGTAAGTTTTCTATTATACTTCCTTCTACTGAGTAAACTTCAATATTTTGCTTTCTCTCTTTTGTTATATTTTCTAGTAATATTGGTATATCATATATATTATGTGTTCCTAGTACTATATCTACCCATTTATATTTATCTTTTATCATATTAGATACTGATTCTTCTTGAGGCATACAACCTCCAATTATGGTAATGATATTGGGGTTTGTTTCTTTTAATTTCTTTATTCTGCCTAGTATTCCTACAACTTTATTTTGGGCATTTTCTCTAATTGCACAGGTATTTATCATTATTACATCAGCTTTTTCATAGTTTTCTTCTTTGGTATAGCCTAAGTCTTCCATAATACCTGATATATTCTCACTATCATGGACATTCATTTGACATCCATAAGTTAAAATAGTATAGGTTTTATTATGACCTATATTGTGAATAGACTCTGGTACTTTATATTTATCATAAGATACTTCTATTTTTTCTTTTGTTCTTATTCTGGCATCTTTTATATTTGGTAACTGCATTTTACTTCCTTCTTTCTAATATTTTTCCTTTACTACTTAAGTAATTATATTGTTCCATAAATGTTATATTATCACTTGCTTTAATATTGGCATATTCACACCAATATTTTATCTCTTTTTCCCAATAATAATATTTTGAATCTAAATCATCAGTACTTCTATTGATATAAAGATCATATAATACATAGACTGCTAATGCATCCATAGCACGACGAGCTGCACTAGATATTTTTACATAGCCATCTATTCCTAAGCCTTGATGTCCTATATTGGTATATGAATACTTACTCTTAGTCATATAATTTTTTAGAAGTAGCTGAAGACCACTACTATTTATATCAAAAGAGCCATGTTCTAAATATTTTTCTATTAATTCAATATTTTCTTCTCTTTGAACACGCCATGGCATTATTAGTCCTAAATGTTCTCTTTTATCAATTAGATGAATTGTACTATTAGCGAAAACATTACATTGTTCTACCATCATATGAGCTATTGGTGCTTCACTATCCACTTCTTTTTGATTATTTATTCTTTCTTTCATATGATGATATGCTCTAACGCGTGGATTATCAATAGCTTGTTTATCAAATATTTTGGATATTAGTATTAAATCGTCATGTAATAATCCAGTACTTGTTATTATTTCTTCAGCACCTTGGTAAGTTAATTTATGTTTATTTTTAATTATACTAGGTATTATTTCTAAGGTATCTAAATCTAATGAATAATCTGGTGTTACTCCTACTTTTATTGTTAGAGCATTGGTATTTTTGTTTGGTAATATTGATAATATGTTATCTGATAGATATCTATCAAATATTGGGATACTATTATTAGATAAATAAATAGTATGATTTCTTTTTAAAGCTTCATGCATTGTATTTGATTCATATGGTATAGTAGCGGTTGGATTGGCTAAATGAATAAATAAGGTATATGTACCATTATCATTTCTTTTTATTGACATGGCATCATCTAGACACATATCTCCTTCGTTATCAATAGTAAAGATTTCTTCTTGGGTTAAATCTATCTTTCCATTTGGTAAATAAACATATTCTTCATATTTTGGTATTATAAATGATACATTATAATCTTTAGCTACTTCTTCTTTAGTTGTATATAATTCATTTTCTATTTTATCAATTAGTTCCCAAACAAAGTTTTTAGGACTTGTTTTTAATATTCTTAAATAATCTTCTTCTGAATCATTAAATAGTTTATTATATAATTTACCTCTTAAAAATACATTTATAACACGATTAAAATATTTTATATTTATTTCGTTATCTTCGTCTATCTTTAGATATTGTTCTATGATATTAGCAAATACTGATGTAATAATACTTTTATTTATTAATAATTCTTTCATATTTAATTCGATATATTTTTCTAGTAATTCGATATCTCTTTTTTCAAAGATAAGAAATAACATAAAATTATATTTATCGCCTTTGGCTCTTTTTTTATTATTGATAACACTTTGATTTTGTAAATTGATTAATTCTGATAAATAATCTTCAATCTGAAGTAGTTTTTCTAAGTCAAAACTTAGTGTTATATTACTTAGAAAGACTTCTATTTTGTTATATACTCTTTCTAAGTCTTTTTTGTTTTTATTTTTTTTAATATAGTTACTTAGAAGACTGTTTAGATCTTCTAGTAATGTTTTATTATTTATGGTAGTGATATTTCTGAAGAGATATAGATAGGAATTTAATATTCCTGATAATACTTCTTCGGGATACATTAGTAATTCGTTATATAATGTATCATAATCACAATCGTTATTTAATATTTCTTTTTTTATCCTACGGGATATATTTTTATTACTACTCATAAAACCCTCCTAGTATTATTATATTAGTTTTTCTTATAATCTGTTAATATACTTAAGAAGGCTTCACTAGGTATTTCTACTTTACCTATGGTTTTCATCTTCTTTTTACCTTCTTTTTGTTTGTCTAGGAGTTTTCTTTTTCTAGTTATATCTCCTCCATAACATTTAGCTAAGACATCTTTACGCATGGCTTTGATATCACTACGAGCTATTACTTTACTACCTATTACAGCTTGAACTGGTACTTCAAACATTTGTCTTGGAATGATATTTTTTAGATTATCAACCATTCTTCTACCACGATCATAAGCAAAGTCTTTATGTACTATTAGTGATAAAGCATCTACTACTTCACCATTTAATAGGATATCCATCTTTACTAGATCACTTTCTTTATAGCCTATTACTTCATAATCAAATGAGGCATATCCTTTAGTAGAGGATTTTAATCTGTCAAAGAAATCATATACTATTTCTGATAATGGTAGTTCGTAGTGGATATTTACTCTTGTTGTGTCTAAGTAATCTATACTTTTATAGATACCTCTTTTATCTTGACATAATTCCATTATTGGTCCTATATAATCAGTAGGTACTAAGATATTGGTAAAGATATATGGTTCTTTGATATTTTTTATTTTTACTTTATCAGGCATCATACTAGGATTATCAATAAAGATTGTACTTCCATCTGTTAAATTTATTTCATAATTTACTGACGGAGTAGTAGCTATTATTTCGATACCAAATTCTCTTTCGATTCTCTCAGAGATTATTTCTAAATGTAATAGTCCTAAGAAGCCCATTCTAAAACCAAAACCTAAAGTACTAGAGGTTTCTGGTTCAAATGTTAATGAGGCGTCATTTAGTTTTAATTTTTCTATAGCTTCTTTTAAAGCTGGATATTTATTTGATTCGATTGGATATATACCGCAGTAGACCATTGGTTTCATTGGTTTATAACCTGGCAAGGCTTTATCAGTAGGATCGTTAGCATCTGTTATGGTGTCTCCGACTGATACGGAAGATAGGCTTTTTATTGATGCAGTAATAAAACCTACTTCACCTTCTTTTAGTTCTTCTACTTCATGTTCAAAAGGGGTATGATACCCGAGAGATACGACATCATATTCTGCTCCGGTAGTTAGCATTTTTATTTTTGTTTTTTTGGTTATTTTACCTGAAACTATTCTTACTAATATTACTACTCCTCGATATGAATCGAAATAACTATCAAATATTAAACATTTTAATTTATCATTATATTCTTTAGGAGATGGTATTCTATCTATGATAGCATTAACTAAGTCTGGTATTCCTACTCCTGTTTTAGCGGATACTTTAATTATTTCTTCACTAGTAAAACCAAAGGTATCATATAATTCTTTTTCTACTTTAGGTATATCGGCACTAGGAAGATCTATTTTATTTATTACAGGGATTATTTCTAAGTTGTTTTCTAGAGCTAAATAGACATTAGCTAGGGTTTGGGCTTCAATTCCTTGAGTAGCATCTACGACTAGGACTGCTCCTTCACAGGCTGCTAGTGAACGTGATACTTCATAGCTAAAATCGACATGTCCTGGAGTATCTATTAGATTAAGCATATAACCATTATATGATAATCTTACGGCATTTAATTTTATGGTTATGCCTCTTTCTCTTTCGATATCCATATTATCTAGTAATTGTTCTTTCATTTGTCTTTTATCTACTTCACCAGTATATTCTAAAATACGATCTGCTAATGTACTTTTTCCATGATCGATATGTGCTATTATACTAAAATTTCTTATTTTTGATGTATCCATTTTATCACTGCCTTCTTTTCTATTATAGCAAAAATTAGTATAAAATAAAAGAAGAAACTATATATTTCTTCACTTTTTTCTTTATTTCTTCTTAAGCATTTAGTCTTTTAGATAAGTATTTTAACGTTTATTAATTTTATTAATAATTAATTTACTGTTTTGATAATACCATCATTATTAAAGATAACATTTATAGAGTAACTATTCATATTATTTAATACTCTATCTTTTTCTTTACCTTCTAAAAGAGATGTTTTATAATTATCTTGTTTACATGGTATAAATTTATAAGATAAATTTCCCTTTTTATTTAATGTTACTGATAATATTCCTGTATCTTTAGTTTCTCTATTAAAGATAAAATCTCCTAGATTATAAGCAATTAATTTATTATTATATATTTCCATACCTTGAAGAAGATGAGCATGACTACCTATAATTAGGTCTGCTCCCTCATCTATATATTCTTTACCTGTTACTTTTATTACTTCTTCTAGTTCATGAGAATCTTCTTTACCCCAATGTATTAGTAATACTACATAATCACTTTTTTCTTTTTCTTCTTTTATTGTTTCTTTTAAAAGAGTATTATCATAACATCTAAATACTCCAGGACTATCACTGGTAGCACCAGGAGTTATGATGTTTTTTTCCGCTCTTGTTGAAGATATAAATGATATTTTATAGCCACCTACTATATAAGAGAAACTTTTTTTAGCTTCAGAAATATTATGGCCTGCTCCAACAAAGGGTATATCATATTCTTTTAGGTATTTTAAGGTATCATTAAAGGCTTCTATTCCATAATCATAGATATGATTATTAGCAAGACTAACTAAATTTACACCCATTTCTTTATAGATATTTAATCTTTTAGGGTCTGCTCTAAAGGTATAGGTTTTGTTAAGAGGAGTACCTCTAGTACTTATAGTAAATTCATTATTAGCTACCATTATATCTGAACTAGTCATGATATCTACTACTTCTTTAGATAGAATTCCATATACTCCTTCGTTTCTTGAATCATAATATGGCATGATATCAAAATTATCTGCTAGTGATATATCTCCAACAAAACTTAAGGTTATATCACCTTTCTTATCTATTATTTTAGTATTATCTAAATTATTATTTGATAAATCTTTTAATACTTTTAGTGAATTACCTGTTAAATCATGCCAAACGTTATAACTATAAGTATTATTTTTATAACTAGTATTTATATTTTCTAAAGTATTTATTCCATAGTTATTATAAATATAATTTAAAAAGTCATAATCATAATTATTATCATAAGAGATAATATTATTTATTATTTCTTCTTTAGTACTTACACTTTCTTTATTAGGAGTACATCCTACACATAACAATATTATTAATATTACTTCCACTAACTTCTTCATAATTTTAATATATCATAGAAGTGATAAAAAGAAAAGAAGAAAAATTATTTTTCCTCTTTTTTTGTTGTAGTTTTTTTAGTAGTTGTAGATTTTGTACTAGTACTCTTTTTAGCAGTAGTTTTAGTTTCTGCTTTTTTAGCAGGTTCTTTCTTTTCTGCTGCTTTAGTAGTAGTTTTCTTTTCTACTGGTTTCTTTTCTTCTTTAGTTTCTACTTTTACTTCTTTTGGTGTATATTTTTTACCATTTAAAGCATCTTTAGCAATAGTTACTAAATCTGAAAATGCTTTAGGATTATCAATAGCAAGTTCACTTAACATTTTTCTATTAACTGTTACTCCTGCTTTATTTAATCCATCAATGAATCTTGAATAAGAGATTTCGTTTTCTCTACATCCAGCATTGATTCTTGTAATCCATAATTTTCTAAAGTTTCTCTTGTTTTGTTTTCTATCTCTAAAAGCATATACTCCTGAATGCATTACTTGTTCATGAGCAGTCTTATATAATCTATGTTTACTACCAAAATAACCTTTTGCTTGTTTTAATACTTTTTTTCTTCTAGCACGTGCAACAGTGCCACCTTTAACTCTTGTCATATTATCCCTCCTATATTAAATCTTTAATTCTCTTTAAATCTGATTTGTTTAAACTAGTTCCTTGCTTCTTACTAGATGCTCTAGCAGCACTATTCTTACCAGTATTATGTAAAACACCTTGTCTTGATTTACTAATTGATCCACTTTGTCTTACATTTAAAACTTTCTTTAATCCTTTATGTGTTTTCATTTTATTTTTCTTAAGTTTTGTCATAATATCCTCCTTCTATTTCTTAGGTGTAAGTTGCATAAACATTGTTCTACCTTCAATTCTAGGTTTTAGTTCTATTTCTGCAACATCACTTACTTCATTATAAAATCTATCTAATACTTCTTTTGCAAGTTCTGGATGGGCAATTTGTCTTCCTTTGAACCTAATGCTTGCTTTTACTTTGTTGCCTTTTTCAAATGCTTTTTTTGCATTATTTACTCTAGTATTGAAATCATGAATATCAATATTTACTGATAATCTGAATTCTTTTGTTTCTACCATCGCTTCTCTTTGTTTCTTTTGTGCTTCTTTGGTTTTCTTTTTCTTTTCATACTTGAATTTGTTATAGTCCATTATTTTACATACTGGCATATTACCACTGTCACTCATAAGTACTAAATCAAATCCAGCATATCCTGCTAGAGTAAGAGCATCTTGTTTGCTCTTTACACCAAGTTGTTCTCCGTTTGGTCCAATTACCATCATTTCCTTACATCTAATTTGTTCATTGATAGGATTATCCTTTAAAGTAGCTATAGCTAACACCTCCAAAAAAATGAATACTAAAGAAGTATCCATTTATCCATTAAAAAGACTAATTATATATTGTATTATAAAGTATGCAGCCTTTTACCTATTACTATGTGTAATCAGGTGAGATAAATATAATCTTCTTTCCGTTTCGTTATTAATTATATTACATAATATTATGAATGTCAACTAAAAAGTACTAAAAATTGCTTATTTAGTGGGTATTTTTTGACTTATTATTGATTTTTTTTAATTATTTGATAGTTAAACTTTTTTTCTAATGACCTTAGGCATTAGAAAACCCTGGAGTGACTACAGGCACGAAGGGCATAAAAAAAGAAGATTACTTTTCTTCTTTAATATAGTTAGGATCAATATTTTCTTCTATTTCTTTTTCTGTTTCTTCAGTTACTTCTTCTGGTATATCATCCCATGGTTCTTCATCTTCTTCGATGGCTATTTTTACTTTGGTATCTCCGACTATCTCTATTCCTAATTCTTTTTCTATATCGATATTGATACTATTTCCATCTTCTTTAGCAGATATACAACTAGGTCCTTTTAAACATCTTACTATTATATCTTTCTTTGATGTATCAGTAGTTTCTTTTTGGGAGACTGTTACTAATTCTTTATATGGTATATTCTTTGTTATTACTGATGTCTTGGTATTGTTATCATATGAATACCATAAGTTTACATCATATGAACCATTTATGACTATTTTACCTGCCTCATCACTACCTGAAAATTTATGTGTCATGGTTTTTGGTGATAACTTTTTGCCTTTTTTAAACAACTTGATTCAGTTGCTTTAGTTTAAAATATAAATCTACAGTTTTATCTTGATGAATTTCAATTCTATCTACAATTTTAAGAATTAATTCTCTTGGTGGATTTTTTCTAGTTTTAAGATATTCTTTTACTATTTTTTGTGTTTCTAATAAATCCTCCACAGAATTTTTTTCTTTATATTCTTCAACAGTTAATTTTAATTCATCTATTTCATTTTGTTTCTTTTGTTTCTGTTCTTCGAACTTATCTGTCAATTTTTTATAAGTATCAGGTGAGATTATATCATCTAATCTATCCATATATAATTTTTCAATTTTTAGGTCAATGCTTTTTATATCAATTTCTAATTTACCAATTTTCTTTTCCAATGTATCTGTATATGTCGATAGAGTTTTCTTCCTTTTTTCAACTATATCTTCATACCCTACTAATTCAATATATTTTTTACACACATTAGAAATAATATCCATTAGTTGTTCTTCTAAATTATTGTAGTTCATTGTATGTGGAGTACACTTGTTATAGGCACTATTTTTTCTATAAAAATTGCAATAAGTATAAACATACTGTTTTTCAATAGGACGATTATCTCTTTTTGGATTACCAACGCCTATTTTGTGCCCACATTCATGACAATACATTAATCCTTTAAAAATTCTTTGATATTCTGGTGTAGGTTGTCTATAATTTGCATCTAACAAATTTTGTACTCTCTCAAAAGTATCTTTATCAATAATTGGTTCATGAGTTCCCTCAACAATTATCCAATCTTCTTCATTAGTCTTAACTATTTTCTTTTCTCTGAAACTTTTCTTTGTGTGGACATTTTGCACCATATCACCAATATACATTCTGTTTCTTAGCATGTTTCTAATTGTATGATAATTCCATTCATAAGGAAATTGTGCTTTCAAGCCACGTCTTGTTTTTTTATAAACTTCTGGAATTGGAATTTTTTCTTCACTTAATTTTTTCATAACTGCACTTTGCGACTGTAATTCCAAATATAAACTAAATACTCTTCTTACAATATCAGCCGCATCTTCATCTATAATTAGTTTATGTTTATCATTTGGATCCTTAATATATCCAAACACTGGTTTACCACCCATGTATTCTCCAGCAAATTGCTTGATTTTATAAACTCTTCTAATATTCTTTGACAAATCTCTAGAATACTTTTCATTTATAAAATTATTTAATGCAGCATATTCATTATTTGAGTTTTCTGAATTTCCTGTATCTATTTGTTCTTGTATTGCTATATACCTAATATTATTATCCGGAAAATAACAATCTAAATAATAACTACATTCAAAATTACTTCTACCAAGTCTTGATAAACTTTTAGTAATAACAACTTTGATAGTTCCATTTTCCATAGCCTCTTGTAATTCTTTCCAACCAGGTCTATCAAAATTAGTACCACTAACACCATCATCTACAAATTCTCTACACTTTTCACCTACATTACCATTTCTAGTAATAAACTCATTCATTAACCTTCTCTGATTAGTAACACTCTCACTTTCATCACTTGCTTTGATTTCATCAGCCAATGATAATCTAATATATTTTGCTATTTCGTCAGGTTTGTAATCTTTTAATGTTGCACCATAATTAGAACAATCGTAATTCATAATCCTCCCTTTCTTGAGGATTCCATTGACTTTTTAATCAATTACCGTGTAATTATATTATACCGCGTAATCAGTCAAAATGAATCCAAAATTTGTTATTTTAATACTTTTTTTATATAATCATTCAAAAAATCATTAAAATCTTTCATTAACACATCTAATATGGTTTCTCCAGCATCATTATAATATAAATTAATATTTAACTTCTTAGTCACATTTATTTTCCCCCTTTTTATTTAAACTTATGAATACAAAATCAATTTATGAATTTATAAGTTTTACAATTTTTAATATCTCTTTTCATTCTTTAAATTTCCAATCAAAACAATTTGCCTATTTTTTTGTTCCTGGCTACAAGTGATTAATGTTATATATTTTTCTGTATTAGTAAGATATACTTCTGCTTTGCCAGTTTTTTCAATATCATACTTATCAAATATTTTATATTCGTACTTAACCCCATTATAATAAATATAAACCTCATCATTAATTTCTACTTTATTTAAATTTTTAAAATATGAAATGCTACTATTACCCGAATGTGCATACAAAATAAAATTACCCTCTTTATCCGGATAATTACTATTTTTATCTACACTTATAGCATAATTAATTGAATTAAAATTGCTTGTACTATCAACAACACCTCTTTTTAAATTGACACTAGGTATTTCTATAACAGCTGTATAGTTTATTTCTTTCTTTATACTTTCTTTCTTCTGAACATCGTTTTCAGTAATAATTTCTTCATCGTCAATTACTTTTGTTTCTTCTATATAATTATCAGCTATTTCAACTTCTTTTTCTTCTTTAAAATAATTATATACATTATAAAATAAGCAACATACTAAAGATACAACAATCAAAATTTGACCTATCATTTTAAACTTTCTTCTCATATATTTTTATCCTTTTCTATTTCTTGCCAAAAAGATATAATAGTCTTTTTAATTTTTTTATTAGTTGCTATTTCAACTACTGTATCATTATTAAATAATTCTTTAATTTTTTTTAAATCCATTTTATTAAATAATGTAGCCAGCTCTAAAGTATATACATTATCCATTTCTAATTCATTTATAATTTTTCCTTCAAATCTATTTTTCAATATGTCTAATATTTCTAAAGCTTTATTTTCACTTGAAACTTTTTTCATTATCTTTTTAACTTTATTAGTTATTTTTCTTTGATTATTATCTATTATTTTTTTAGTTATATTATTCTCCTTGTTCTTATTATCTTTATCATAAAATTCTCTCAATTTTTCAACTGTATAATAATTATCTGTCAATCTTTTTAACACGTTAGTTCTTCTTACACATATATCTACATTTTTATATTGAGGATATAAATCACTATACATATAAGTGTCTCTAAATATTGGATTGCCAAACACAGGAAATATTATTGTTTTATATTTTAATGCAATTATTTCATTAGCTGTTAATAACTCTCTTCCAAGTAAAGAAGTGGTTTTATTTGCACCTATTTTGAAAGGATCTGTACTTGAACTTATAGAACTAGTTGTTATTGTAGATTTTCCTAACTTTTTAGCTATAACTTCTGCACATTCTACACTATTGGTTTTTAAATAGCATAATGCACAGTTATCTATAATAATGCTTGCTGTTTCTTTCCCATATACTTGCTCAATCTGAGAAAATGATTGAATAAAGAAAAAATATCTCATTCCCCTACTTCGGGCCACTGCTACTGAACTTTGAATATCATTTAAAGGTGGCATATTGGCAAATTCTTCTAATAGCCATTCAATTTTCACAGGTAATATACCATTATTTTCTCTAGAATTAGCAAATTTCGTTACGTCTTTTATTAACATACCAAGTATTATGGTAACAAGTTGATAATAACTTTTATCTTCATCTGGAACGATTATAAATAATGCAATAGGTCTTTTGCCTATATCAGAAAATTTAAATTCACTTACACTTGTAACGTTTTCTACATTCAAATCATCAAATATAGACATTTTCTCACCAAATACAGCTGTTATACTTTTATAAGTATTCTCAGCAGATGATAATATTGATGTTAAATAATCTTTTGATAAATTTCCATAACTTCTTGTATTTAAATTTCTTTGTAAATATGATTGATTTTCTTTGATAAGTGATGAATTTTGAAACTTTTTAATACTCGCTATATTAATTTTATTTTCATCTATTAATCCTTTTTTATAATCTTCTAAAAAGATACCTGTGATGCCAATAAATAATTGTTTGCTACTATTAATCCAAAACGGATCTTTACTTTCTTTTTCAGCAAATATTAAATTACCTAATGATATTACTAAATGATTTGTTTCTGCTTGATGTTTTGAACTTTCGTTTTGATAATATTTAATTTTATTTAGTAATTCTTCATAAGATAAATTATTTAAAAATATTTTTAATTCATCATTTGAATAATTTTCAAATTCTATTTCATTATATATTTTTTTATTCTTCATAAGTTTATCTAAATCTTCTTGATTATTTTTTAAAGTTTCTACTATATAATCTTCAAGTTTAAATTTATCCATTATTTGAAATAAATATTTTTCAGTTGAAAACATTTTATTCAATGATATTTTATTTCTTTTAACAAAGTACGATAAAAGGAACATCATGTATTTATTAAAAACACAATGTTCCTTCCATTCATCAATAATTGGCTGCATAATATTAATCTTATTTGATTTAGTAGGTTCTCTAAAATCAATTGTAACTATTTCATATCCATTATTTTCAAATATTTTACCGGTAGTTTTAAATAATTCTGCTTTAGGATCTGTTATAACTACTGAATGTTTTTCTTTAGCGGTTGCAAACTGAATACACATAGGAATACTTACCGTTACAGATTTACCACTTCCGGTAGATCCAATTAAAATATAATGTGGAGATTTAGTATCATAATATACATTTTTAAATTTACTATTTTCTTTTTCATACCAAACAGGAAAACCTGCCTTATTTATATCATTTAAATCTTCCTTATTAAAATTATCTTTAATTTCTTTCATATCAGCAAACTTACTTGATCCATGCTCATTATTATTTTTTATTTTCTTTTTTGATAATCTTGGTTCTATTAAAAGAATAAAAACAATTAAACCAACAACTAATACCAATAATAAAAACATAGACAGCGGCATACTTTCAAATCTAATACTATCCATTATTTCTATAACTCCATAGAATCATTGTTTTTTGTATTAATGATATTCTTATTGTTGTCTAACGTATATTCTTTTACTTCAATATTATATTTTTCCCTACTTTGTTCTGAAATATTACAATAATCATTATATGCTTTTTTATAACTTTTACATTCTTTTGAAATATTAGAGATAAAAGGAACATACTTAAAATTCGTTTCATTTACTTTAATTATCTGCCCTAAAGAAGATGATAAATAATATTTTCCATCTATTTTTTCTTCATAATATTTTTTAAATATTTCATAATATGGTTTTAAAGTTTTTATATCGCCATCATTTAAATAAGGTAATTCCCAAATATAAGATGTACTTATATTATTTTCTCTGCAATATTCATAAAATTTATTTTCTGCATAAATCCAATTTTCATTAACACTTTTATTTAATTTATAACTTCCACCTATTATTCCGTGAAATAAATATAATTCTTTATTAGACACTTTTTCTTTGTTATGTAATGAATCAGGCATAAATTCCCATTTTGAGTATGTTTTAGGACTTACATTATTTGAAGCACTTGTTATAAATATTTTATCTTTCTTTTTACTAATACTTTTTACAATTTCATAACTCATCTTATAACTCCATTGAACTATTTATTTCTCTATAATATTGTTCATTAATACCATCAGTTGAAAAAAATAGTTCTTCAGTTTCATTTTCAATAACTTCAATAAAGGCATAATTATTTCTTGATATAATCTTCTTTGCTTTATTAATAGCATCATCTACGCTATTAAATGATTCTAAGTATTCAAACGATTCTCCTAATTCTCTATCTTCATCAGTTTCCCAAATTTTGAATTTATAAGTATTATAATTTAAATATTCATATATATAATTTTCTATAGCATCTTTTACATCATCCGTATCATTACAAATGTATTTTGCACCAGAACTATTTTCCGTACCAATATACATCTTTTTATTTTCTAAGTTATAACTTACCTCTAAATTAAAACTCTTTACTAATTTTTCATTTCTATCACTTTTTAAATACCATTTTTTACTATCATTCACTTCAATAGAATAAAAGTTTTCATCACAGTTTTCACATAAATAATTATAATTAATTAAATCACTAATTATTAATTTGTTTTGACATTTTGGACAATCACAATTTGTTTTTAAATTTTCTTTATCTTCAACCTTTTTATAATTATCACTATATATTTTTTCTAAAGTATTTGATACATTTAATAAATCATTTAATTCTTCTTTGGATATATCTAATTCAGCATTTTCTAAAATATCGTTTATATATTCATATAATATTTTAGTTTCTTTAATAATCTCAAAATTATTAATTTTAACCACCCCTTTTATATTTCTATAATTTCTTTTTGAATATCAAAACTATCTTTATTATTAATTCCATTTTCATTTATAAATTCATCATATATATCATTATCTTTGATAAATTTATAATAATTCATAAGCATTACAAAATCTTCTTCACTAATTAAATCGCATCTTTCAACATTTCCATCTTGATTAAAAGTTTTTAATCCTAGTCCACTTCTTTTCTTATCTAATGCATTTTGAGTTAATTTTATAAATCTTCCATTATTTACTGATATTTTTATTTCATTATCAAATAATTTATCAGTAATAGTATCATAATCAAAATCAAACATAAAATTAGAATTAATTATTTCCTTTAAAAAATCTTCTAAATCATTAGCAGAAATAATATCTAATCCATTATCTAAAAATTTATCTTTGTTTTCTTCATATATTTTTTCAATATATTCCTTATTCATAATTCTTTTCGCTTTCTTTTTTATTACAATATTCTTCTATACTATCAATATTATTAACAACTATATCAAAATCATCCCAAGCACATATTTTCAAAGACAAATCATCATTTACTTTTAATTCATATTTCCCATCACAAATCTCATCAGTATAAATATTATTAAAATCAATATTTCTTTTATTTAATAATTTGCTATAAAAATTTGTTAAACTTTTCATATTAATATCATCATCAAAACTATAATCCTCAAATGGTGTTCTACAGTCAAATCTAATATTTTCTTCATTACAAATATCAAGAATAGGTAAAATTTTTTCTTTATAATATTTAATACTATCATAAACAGATAGTTTATTTATTAAATTAACTTTTAATGGACTTTCAAAATAACCGCTTGTAAGAATACAAATATCATTGCAGCCATTACTTGCATTATCTAAAGCGATTGTTTTATTATTATTTAAATCAAATAAAATAGAAGCATACCTACTTTGTTCTGCTCCCTCACTCATCAAATAGCATTCATTATAAAATTTAATAGCATCTTTTTTATTTTTAAAAACATCTAGTGAATTATAGCAAAGAGTATAAACTTCATTATCAAAATTCTTTTCCATTTTCTTCTCCAAAATTATAATCAAATAATTCCCATAATCTATCTGCTATTTCTTCTTCTGTCATATCAAAATTAAACCAATTAATTTCTTCAATTTCACTTTCCCAATAATCCACTGCTGTTCTAATACCCTTTTCTATAGTAGATATACCATTTGAAGTATGTAATTCTATACAATGTAAACCATCTATCACTCTAGCAACAGTAAATGAATATTTATTATTTAAATATTTTATTGGCGTAATCATATCAAAATAAGCATCATATTTTTTCAATTGAATCATCTCCTTTACTAAGCATAAATTCTTCTAGAAATGATTCGGTTGATTTTAATCCTTCATACCAATCTATAATATTATAATTCCCATACTTACTTTCATATTCACTAATTGTATCTTTTTCTCCATCATCAAATTTTGAAACATAATTATTAAATTCTTTTATTACATTATTTATTTCAATTAAATCATCATCAGATAAAGTATTTTTTAATAGCAAATAGTCTTTACAATTTTTAATATAGTCTAAATTATCACTAATTAAATAATCCGGAATAGACATATCATTAGACTTCATAACATCAATCAATGTTTGTCCTTCTTTTAAATATAAATCTCTTTCTATACTCATTCCTAAAGGTAATTTAATATTTTCTAAATCAGACAACATTACATATCCAAATTCTGCATTAAAATCATCTCCCAAATGACAATACCCAAACATTTCATAATCTCCATTGTCAAGTTTATTACCTTCTGTAATCAACCATGTTCCTGCTCCTATAGGATTAAAAAATTTAGCTATTACTTTTGCATCCCCACCTAATCCATCTTGACTATAAAGCGGATACTTTTTAAATTTCTTTTCTAATTCTTTTGTTATTAATTTCATTATTTTCCCCCTTTTTATTCGCTTACATTTCAATTTCTTTATTACTATTAATTTCTCTATCATCAATAAATCTCGTTTCTAAATCTCCATATCCAACAATTGCGTATTCTCCAGTGTCAACCTCAATTACTTCATCTAATTCATATTTTTTTATTTCATTATTTAATATTTCTAAATCTTTGTCTGTATAATCTAAATCTTCTTTTAATTCTTTCCAATCTTCATAATCTATATGACACATAGAACTATCCGAACTACACACACAATCATATACATATTTTAATAGTTTAGAGCACTTACTAATAGTTGGTAATTTTTTATAATCATTATAATCATTTAAAATTAAAACTGCAAAAGCATTTTTAATTTCTTTGTCGCCTAATTGATTTTTAATATTTCCTGTTAAATTTCTTATTTGAGTTTCATCATAACTTGCTATAATACTTCCTATATTTTTTAAACCATTTCCAATAACGGCAAAACATTTGTAATCATCATAGTCTGTTTTCCATACACTTTGAACATCAACACTATATTCTTTTACTTTTTTATAAAACCATTTTTCATAATCTAACCAATTTTCAGAACTGTAAATTATTTGATCTAACCTTAATTCTGGATGAATATCATTTATATAATTATCAATATGGTCCCACTTTTCTTCACCTATATATTTTTTTATTTCTTCATATTCTTGTAATATACTCAATCTTTATCACCCCTTTATAAAAAAAACTCTTCATTTTTTGATTTTTGTAAATTATAGTCTAACATTTCTTGTTCCATAAATTTAAACGGATCGAATTTTTCTGGTTCTACACCATCAGCATAATAATATGATAAAGGGAATAATTCCCAATCTGATTCTTTTGTAATTTTATATTCATTGGTTGATAAATCATAGCTCATATATTCTTCTTTATTTGGAGATTCAAGATGACCGGAACCATCATCATATTTATACCAATGCCATCCTTCAAGACTTTTACTTTCTATTATGGTTAATCCTTCTTCACACAATTTTAATTCTTCTAGTTCTAACATTTTGCTTATCTTTCTCCAGTCAACAATTTTTTCTATATTAGAAATAAAATCTATTACTTCTCCTTTATTTTTTAAATTTAGTTTTTTAAATTTATTAATCATATTTTTATCTTCTATTTCTGTAGCAATACATGACACATAATCGTCAGCTGTATTAGAAAATTTTTCACAAGATATTAAAATCTTATTATCACGAATTGCTATTCCTTGTAAATGTGGTTCTATCATATCTACATTTTTTCTATAATCCCAATCACCACATAGTGAAAGAAACGCTAATTCTTTATTCTTAATTTGCATTCATTACACCATTCCTTTATACAATTTATACAGTTATTATAAAAACTTATTATTTTATCAATAAACTTCAAATTATTATTTTCAATATCACATTTAGTTAATATATCATCAACTATATTCAATATCTCATTAATTTCTCCATCAAAAAAGTTATCTGAATCAGATAACTTTTTATTGATATTTTTTAATATTTTATTCTTCATTTAATTCCCCCATATATTTATCTTCCCTACTTGCAACAATACAACAGGAATACAAAAAAAGAACTAGTACACTTAATACTAATCCTATTATTATTTTTAAAATCATTTATCCCCCTTATTCAATAATATTTATTCTGTCAATGTTTTCAATCAATGGTTCATTATATACTGTAAAATAACTCATAACAGCATCAAGTGAAAAATATTTTGATTTTCTTTGCGGATATATTTCAGGATATATTACCACATTATTATCAATCATTTCAATTATATATTCTAAACTATACAATTTAAGTTTTACCTTTTTATTTATTTCAAATTTCTTTTTTAAATCCTCATATTTCACAAAAACCACCACTCACAAAACCATTATATCAAACACACTTTATTTATTTTGTTCTAAAAAATTACATACTTTAACAAAACATGATATTTGATTTTCATTTAACTCTTTAATAGCTACCATGTGTTTTAACTCATCCATAGGAAACCATTTAACTTCTGACAATTCATCTTCTTGAATTCTTATATCTTTAAGATCTACATCCTTATTTACAAAATACATCTTATAACAATCATTACCATCACAACCAGAATCATATTCAGTAAATTTTTCATTTGAAAAATCTAAACCTAATTCTTCTCTAACTTCAGTAATAATTCCTTCTAAAGGTGTTTCACCCGATTTTGGATGTCCACCAGTTACACCCCAATCGCCACCTTTTGACTCTACCCTTTTTTGCATTAAAAATTCACCCTTAGAATTTCTAATTACTACCATTACCACCATAGGATAATATCCATTTGGTATTTGTTCTCCCTTGCGATATGTTTTACCAGTTTTAACACTATTAATATCATACAAATCTCTTAGTTCAGCCATATCATTCCCTCTTTTCTTAATAATAACTATTAGATAAATTGTAATTTGTTAGTTTTTACAATCACCATCTGTGTACTCCATAGAGTAATCTCCAATAAGTATATTTTTATCATTTTTTGTCGTATTACATACTATCATTGTAATATCCTTATCCTTCGACTTATAAATGTTTGTCCCACCATCTTTTAAAGTATCTTTTAATTCTAATTTTTCTGTTATTGTTTCTATACTTCTTTCAAAAGTTTGATTTGCATTTGAAACATAATCTTTTAGTGTCATTTTAGTCCCACTATCAATAACATAAAACTCTTCAAAATTACCTGCTAAATAAATTGTGCGATTATCAGAAGTATAATAGTCATTAAATCTAATATCATTATGCACTTGTGGTTTTGTAACATAAAAATCAAAATCTTTTACAACTTCAATGTTCGTAGTACCAATTTGTGCAGGATAACTTTCATTTATCATTCCTTTATAAGTTATTTTCACTTTATTACCAACATTACAAGAATTAAAGCTATTGACATACTCAATTCTAAATTTATCACTTGATTTATGTTCTTCTGTATTTTCATTTGGACTAACAATCATAGATTCTTTTTCACACTCTATTATAGTTCCATCAAAAGTGTGAATATCATTATCATCTTTTTTTTCAGAATTATTACATCCTGTTAATCCTAAAATCATAACCCCACATAGTAAGATAGTAAAAATTGTCTTTTTCATAATCAATCCTCCATTTCAACAAATTACTATTTATCTGGTTCTTATATATATTATACCATAGAAATAATAAATAATCTTAATAAGCATATAGTTTCAATCATTAAATTGTTTATCGGTGTCATTTTCTTCAAACATTTCATAAAATTTTTTAGCAGCTTGATCTTGTTCATATCCAAGTCTATCTAAAGCATATAAAATCTTATTCTTATATGTCATTCCTGATAAACAATTTTTTATTATGCTAATTTTATGTTTTTTAACACTTTTAATTTTGTTTAATGAATAATCTTTTTTGTAATTTTCATAAGCAACTTGATTAATAATATCCTCAACTGAAAAACTATTTTTTTTAATTTTATTACTATAATAATTATAATTATACAGAGCATGATTAACTATTGCATTATACACATAGGTATCACTTTTATCTAGCTTTTCTTTTATCATTTTATTTTCTATTGCAGATTCAAAGCCAAGATTGGAAATATTATTCCTTTTATCTATATCCAATAAAATATTATTTATTTTATCAATAGTCATATATATATCTTTCTTTGCTTCCTTAATTCTTTTATCCTTAAAGATTTCTTTCTTTATTTCCTTAGTCAATATTCTAATTTTGTTTCCTATTTCATCTTTAGGTAAGGAATTGTATTTAATATATTTTTTATCGGTCCCTCTTACTTCGTTCAATAAAAACCCAAGTCTAACAATTTTTTCTTCAAGCTCTAAATCTGATACATTTTTTAACGTGAAGTTTTGATTCTTATGATTAAAATATGATTTTAACTCTTCAAAATCTTTTTCAAGTTTTATTAATGTTGGAGTATATAATCTTTTTCTTTCAATAGTTAGTGTTGCTTGCCTTTTTAAAAAGTTTCTTTCTTCATCAGTTATTTTAAGTCTAATTCTATGTTCTAATTTTCCATTTTTGTTTTTATAACATTTATTTTTTTCAATCCAAGAAATATGAAAATGATAGTTATTCTCTCTATCAGAATGAAGTGCCACTATCCATTCTAAATTTTCTTTTGGATTTTCATAACCTGAATATGAAAGAAATTTTGGTATTACATCAGTTGCAATTTTCTTTTGCAATTCTTTTATATTTATATTTTCATCTATATAATTTTGATAAAATGATAAAACTGTCATTTGAATATTACTATTCTCTGCATACTTACACCATCTTTTTTGCATTAAAGGTACATCTTTATCTTTTAAAAATGTTCCATCTTTTAGCATTGCTATTTCTTCTCTTTTCATCTGATTTTCTTTCATTATTTCTTCTGTTTTTTTACCACCCATGAAATAGTCAAAAAGTGAATCACTTTTAGTTTTTGAAAAACTTTTAATGGAAGCATGAGCTTTATCTTTATCTCTTGAATATTCATAAAATCCTGTAATATATTCATTAAGTTTAGTTCTATACTCTTCTTTTGATTTGCATTGAATATATCTCCAATTATCAGAGTTTTTTGCCTTTTTATAAATTCGTAAATTATTGGTTGGATTATTAACAGCGTAATATGGATGCGTTATAAAAACAACCTTTGAATCTTCAAACATTATTTATCCATTTTTTCCAATAAAAAATTAATCTTATTCAACATTTCATCTATTTTAGCATTTCTGTTTAAATCTTCATTAAATTTCAAAATACCCAGTTCAAGCAGTTCAATAATTAATTTACTTTTAGTTTGATAAGAATATCGTTCTGTCATGTCATTAATTATAGAATCCAGTTCCTTTGGAAAAATAATACTTCTTTTTATATTGTTCATAATCCAAATCTCCCTGAATATTCTTCATTAATTTTATAAAACTCTTTTAAGCATATATCATCTTTAATTTTTTCATTTATCGGAAATCCCATATTACAAAATAACTGTTCAAGTAATTTTTTATCTATATTTTCTCTGTGAAGTAACCGATTAATCTTCTTATCTATGTCAGTTAAAATCATTCTCAAATCATCTTTATTGGTAGCTTCTTCAATACACTTTTTTATTGCAACACTTTTAAGAGCTATATTATTTTCTTTCATATAATTATTTAATAATGTTTCTATTCTAGTATCAATACTTATTGTATATCTAGCCACTTCATCACCCCTTTTATTTCTTAAATCTAAACTTTTCAAATTCAAATAAAATCATAAATAATAAACCGACAACCAAAATCTCAAAGCAAGAACTCTTTTCTAAAATCAATGCTATCATTGATAATAAAACCATTATCACATTTAAAATTGCTTTCATTTTTCACCCTCCAATTCTATTAAATTACTATATTTTTCACATATTTAACTTCAACAGGATATGGGATAAGCACCTCTGACAAGTTAAAACCCTTATTTTATAAGGCTTTGGCCTTGTCAAAAGAGGTGCAAATCTATTTTCGCACTTGCGAAAATGAGTATAATGATATGCAAAAGATATGCACTATTTATCACATTCCTTTATTTTATAAGAAAAAACGATATGCACATTATGTCAAAACTACTCATTTTTATCTTTTTTAGTAATATCTAATTCTTTAATTTTTTCTGAATTATTTTTTTCTAATTCTACATAATAATTATCTATTTCTTCTAATTCTCTTACATAATCATTATTTGCTCTTTCTATTTCACCAACTATTAAATTTAACTTATAATCTTTTTCTAAAGTTGCAACTAATTTTTTATGCTTAGTATTTTTTACAATTCTCGTATCAGTAAATTCATAATCTATATAACTAATTTTTTTGTTATTAGGATTGTAATTTACACATACATTTTCAAAGCCATTTTTATATTTTAAATTTACAAATCTTATATTTTCAACTTCATTATTTTTTAAGTGTTCAACATCAAATTCAATTCCATAATGTTGCTTAATCGAATTTAATTTTTGTTTATATTTTAATTTTGCTTTATCCTTATCAGCAATCTTTTTTTTGATTAAATCTTCACTATTAATATTCAATACCATCACCCTCTTTTTCTTTATTGATACGTTGTAGTAATGCACTGTTTATATATTCATAATTTCTTTTCAATAAATCTTTGTTATTAATTAAAGCCATATTAATATCTTTAACTTTTGATATATCGTCAAAAGTAGCTATCATAGATGTAGAAAAGGAATTAACATTTATTTTTGCTAATTCCTTTTTTAATTCATCTGTTGCCTTTTTACCAGCACCATCTTTATCAAAAACAATTCCAATAGTTCCATTGAAATTATTTTCTTTTAGAGCATATATAAGTGAGTTAATATTACCAACACCATTTATACTCATTACCTTAACATTTGGATCTATTACTTCTAAAGATAAAGCATCTATAATACCTTCGGTAACATAAACAAGTTGATTATTTTCTTTTATATATTTTTTGTTCCATATATCACTACTACCTCTACTTTTAATCTTATCATTATTAACAACACTTCTGGCAAAATAACAATGTTTATTAATTGGAAAAACAACTAATTGTCTTTCTTCATCATAGCCTATTTTATATTTATCTATTAACTCTCTTGTTATACCTCTTTGTTCTAAATAGGTTGTCTTATATCTATTTTTAAAACATTTATTGTAATAATTTGTATAATCATATATTTTATTATCTATCTCTTTTTTTACTTCTTTTTTAACTGGTACATATCCTAAATATAATTCTTGAACTTTTTCTAATTGTTCTTTAAAATTATGTAAATCATAATCTAAACCAATTAAGTCATAAATATCGTAACTAGCACCACATGAAAAACATTTACAAATATTATATTTATCTGTAAACATCATACTTGGATTATTATCTATATGATTAGGATTTAAACAATGAAAAAATCTCTTTGGACTAGATACATTATGAAATCTCTCTAAATAATCCCAAAGATAAGTTTTATATTCTGCAATAGAACTCATATTGATATTTCCTCTTCCTTAGTTTCTATATTATCAAAATCAATACTTTTATCTTCATAAACAATTCTGTTTCTAAATTCTATCTTATATATATCATTAAGATTAAAATCTTCTCTTGAACCAAATATATTTTTAAATTTTTCTCTATCTTTAACACTCATCGAATATTGAGAAACATAACTACTATCCCAGCTATATTCTAATGCAGATGTTGCAATTTTAAAATTCATACATTTATTGTCTTTATAAATAGAAATATTAACATTCTTATAATCTCTATTTTTTAATAGTTTTAGTATATCTTTTCTTTTGTGAATTTCATTATCAAGATTATTATTTATATCACTTAACAATTTGTTTCTAATATCATTATCTTTTAAATTTTTACCAATTAACTCTTTGTTTGATTTAATATAATCATTTGCTATATCATGTAAATATTTATCTCCTTTAACAAAATAATTTAAAAGAATTTTACTATCAATTATCTTATAATCACTTTTATAATCAAAATAATCAATATTATTGATAAAATGTTTATAAATATCTCTTTCTTTAATATTAGAATTATAGTCTTTAGCACTTTCATAAAATTCTTTTTTGTTTTCCTTAACATAACTTGTTATTATATTATTCAATTTAATATTAAAATCTCCTAACAGTTCATCCATGCTTAAATAAGAAGAAGATTCATTCCAGTTAATACCTAAAATATTGTACATTTCATACTTAATATCATATAATTGATTTTTTTCTTTATCATAAAATCCCTTATATTCTAATTTAGCATCAAATGCAATTTCTCTACTATATGTATTATCACCATATATTAAATCAATTCTTTCATTATATGGTATTTTTATTAAATAATAGTTATAATTATCTCTTTTAAAATGTTTAATTGTTTCAGACGATTTCAAATAATCAAAAACTTCTTTTTTATAATTCATAATCATCTTCCTTATCAGTTGATATATTGTAATTAAAATTCAATATATTAGGTAATACCAATTTTTTATTATTACCATCTTCAATTATTGTTGGTGATATATCGTCAATTTGTGTGTTTTGAATAGTATAATCAAATGGATAAAATGTATCAATTACAATCTCCTGGTCTAAATTTAATTTATCATTAGCTTCTTTTAAATTTTTCAAAAACATGATAAAAAAATCTTCATCATCATAAAAATCATCATTAGAATATTTGTCAAAGAAATTAGCAGCTGTTTTTCTCAATTTTAAAAGTTCTTCATTAAAATTATTATCAAATGTATAATTATTAGAACCACACATATAATCTTCAGAAAAAGTTCCTATCTTTTTATCATTATGTAAAATATCACATTTAAAAATAGTAAATCCTTCATGATCTTCAAAATAAGAAATGTTATTTACTCTGTAATTTCCAATACTTATTGTCATAGCCCAAAACCACACTCCCTATCAAGTTTTTCTTTATAATACTGATTGATACTTTCAGTCCAGTCAGTTTCTGATATATATGATTGAGATGTTTGCCAATCAATATTATCAAAAATATCATTTATAAATATATCTATCATTTCTTCATCAAATTTATTAGAAAGAATTGTATAAATTTTTCCATCTTTTTGATATTCATAATAATATTCCTCAAACTTAAAACTATCTTTTAGTTCCTGTTTTATTGAATTATAAGTAGATACTCCACCTTCCGCAATTAATCTTTCTTTATTATCGTTAACATAATCTTTATATAATGTTTCATCAAATACACATTCTGCTATATAACAAACTTCATTTGGTTTATTATAAAATGCATCATAGTCTTTATAACAATATCCATTAATTGTATTACCTGCAACATATATATCTATTAAACTAGAAGAATTATTTTGATTAGGTACATTTTTTATGTAGCCAATATTGTAATCATTAATCTTATCCATTTTGTACCCCGTTATGATTTTTATATTTTATAATAATATCACTTAATGCTAGAGTAAGATTTTTTAATATTTTTATTTGCTTATCATCAGTTGTTCCCCAATCTAAAAAATATAAAAATTCATCTTCATATTCTTTATTAACAAAGTGCATATAAAAAGAATCTAGGACATCCGAGATTCTTAATATTAAACTAGGTTGTGGATTTTTTATTCTACCATCTTCCAACATTCTTATTGTTTCTATATCTTCATTAACTAATTTTGCTAATCTTCTTTGTGAATACCCACATACATATTTTCTTAAATACATTATTCTGTATCCCATATCTTCTTTATACATTTATTTTCCCCCTTAACATTCATAATTAAAATCACTATATTTTATTTTTTCTTTTATTTCTTCATAAATTCTATACGCTGTTTCTTCAAAGCCAAACCACGCTAATAGATTTTTATTAGAATATTCCATTATTAATGGATCTTCTTTGTCAAATTTATCTCCAAATAATTCATCTATTGAATAACCAGTACCAGATAAAACATCACTTAACAAATAATTTATATCTTCTTTATAATCCTCATAAAATCTATTTGTATCATCGTAATATATTAGGTCATTAATCATACCAGAAATACATCCATATCTTTGCAAATCTTCCATATCATTTATTACATCATCCATGCTTTCATAATCATTTTTAAGGTAATAATCAATTACATAATTATTTAATTTATTACTATTTTTTAAATTTTCTAAATATTCACAAACCATATAACCCCCTACTTTTTATAATTAAAATCTACATACTCTAAAACATCTGCTTTTTTACCATTTATAGTCAAACCAACATGCAAGTGTGAGCCTGTGCTAAGCCCTGTTGTTGATACTTTCCCAAGAAGTACACCTTCTTTAATTGGTGTACCAACTTTATACATGCTTGGCACACTATTTGCTTTTATATGATGATAATTTATTTCAAATCCATTATTACAACTTACAACGACATAATTTCCTACTCTATTACTAGATTGGTTAAATGGTAAATCATTAAATTGTGAATTAACTATATTTTTAATTGTTCCTTCACACATATTGTAAAATGATGTTTCTAATGGTGCTGCAAAATCCCAACCACTATGATAATTAACTCTATCTTGTTCATCTTTTGATAAATTTAAATCAACATTTCTAACTTCAAAAACTATGGATGTAATAGTAAAATTATCCTTTAAAGGAAAAACAAATGGTAAATACGGATAATCTTCTGAATAATTATTAGAAAATGTAATATCTTCACCATTTGTTTCACATAAATTCAATGTTTCAATAAATACACCGTTAGCATTTGTATTACTTTCAATATTAAAAAAAGGTAAACTAGAATCATTATTTATTTTTTTGCAAATTGTTTTGATTGGTATCATTTGCTTTTTTTCTAAATTTAAATTATCTATATAAGCTTTATTCCATTCATCATCACTAAGTTCTGTTATATCCAAAATATTATGTGTTCTTTGTAAATAGAAAACTAATCTTTCTAGACTTACATAACCTTTATTTAAAAGATTCTTATTTAACAAACTTCTATATCTTTCCGCATATAAATTGTTATTAACAACCGCGATAGAACCTTGATTTTCATTTACCTGCCTTTTTAAATTTTCATAACCTATTGCTGTTCCTGTTATTGCAGAGATAATAGCAATTATTATTACAAAAAACATACATATTCCTAACAATATAGCACCTATTTTTAAGGTTAGTAATTTTTTAAACATTTTTATTCTCTATCTATAATAGGTTTCTCATCACTCTCACCCATATAATAAGTTTGAAGTGGTGTAGCAAATACATTAACTCTTAATCTGTTTTTATTTGTTATATTAAGTAAAAATTGCCCTTGGTTTGCTCTACTTAAAAATGCTTTTTGAGTTTCTGTTAATGGAGTATTAGAATATAATTTTTCTACTGCTTCAACATCTGTATCTTTTAACATACCCGTTAATTGATACTGACAATTGTTAAATATTGCGGAAGCATGTCTTAATATATTAGTTCTCGTAGTAAAATCTGTAGGTTGCTGACTTGCTACAACTATACCTAATTTATACTTTCTAGCTCTCCTATTTAATTGATCAAAATATTTTAATAATGTTGGATTATCTTCATCGATATAATTATGAAATTCATCTAAAATAATTAACATTTTTTGTTCTTTATTTAATTTTTCGTTTTTCTTCTTATTATCTACTATTTCATTGCTTAAATAAGTTAGTAAATTAATCATTTGTGTATTAATTAATCTTCTACTTGAATTAAATAATAATTCTTGTAAATTAAAAACAATTAAGTTGTTATTTAAGTCAATTGTAGTTATTCCATTAAATAAATTTGCATCTTGTCCTATTACCATTCTTTTTAATAAAACTTCTATATTTACTAATATTTTTAATAAATCTTTATTATTACAGTTCTTTTGTCTTTCTAGTAAATAAGCATATAAATCAGAAAATATTGGATAATCTTTAGGTGTCATTTTTTCATATTCTTCTATTGTTGTCTTTTTTGTAATTCCTCTTTCATTATAAAACTTTTCAACTATATCAAGTAAAACAACTAATTCCTTTTCCGTAATATCTTCAAAGGCAGTTGAAAAGAAATTTTCTAAAAAACCTAAATGTTTCCCTAATATTGATGTTTCTTCATCTTCATCAGTCATAATATATCTAACTTGCAGTGGATTAATTAAGCTTTTACTTGATAAGTCTATATGCTCTCCACCGCATCTTTCACATAATTTTTGAAGTTCGTTCTCTATATCAAATAAAAATAATTTTGTACCTCTTGCATACTCATTTATGGCAAGTAATTTTAATAAATAACTTTTACCACTTCCGCTCGTTCCAATAACTCCCATATTATGACTTGTTCTATTTTTAGTTAAATGAAAGGGATCAAAGAAAATTGGAAGACCATAAGCTGAATCTTCTCCTATTAACCATCCAGTAGAGTCATTATGATAATTTTCTGTAAAGAAAAATGTACTTGCTAATGTAAGTGTTGGCAAATACATTGCATAATCTTTTAATCCTTTTGTAGTTAAATCATAACTTTGCCAAGCCTCCATTTGTTTCATTCTAGGAACTTCTACTTTGACTTGATATAATTCAGCATTTCTTTTAATTTCTTTAACTAATTCTTCTCTTGTTTTTTTATCTCCACTGATTGCTAATACTATTGATACATCTTTAATTTTTTCATCATTAGATGATATTTGCTCAATAAGTAATTTATAATTACTCATTAAATTTTGCATTTCTGTTACATCACTCAAATTTTTACTAGAATTATAATCTGCTAAAACAGCTTTAAAACTACTATTTAATACATTTAAAAGTTTATTCTGCTCTATTGAATCATTTATTGTAACTGATGCTTTAATATTTGGTAAATTAATAATTCTATCTAAAAAACCATGTTCAATAAACAATGGATAATTTTTAATGGATAATAATTGTATTTCTTCATCATCAAATTTTAAAGTGGATATTCCCTCATTTATCTTTATTGGTGTTATTAAATCTATAAAATCATAATACATTATTTGATCTAAGTTGTTATTTGAAAAATACATATTACAAAATATCTTAACTAAATTTTTCTTATTAGTAATTTGTTCTATTTCAAGTTTAGGACTAATATTAGAACAATTAAGTTCAAATTCTTCTTTATTTTTTTCCAAAGCTTCTTTGTTTTTAGAAATAATTGCTAAATAATAAGAACTAGCTGATGTCATATTCTCGTTTTCTATTGCCTCAATAAAATTATGATTATTTATTAATATATTCTTTTTCACGTCATCTGTAGTATTTTTTATTAATTCTAAATAGTTTTCTTTATTAATATTTAAATTAATTTTCTCGTCGAACTTATATGCTTTTATAGTAAATGGTAATCTATATAATTTAGATAAAAGATGAAAAAATGTATTTTGTTCCTTATCACTTGTAAGAGATAAATCAACAGGATTCACATTATAGAATATAGCATATTCTCCTGTCTTTAATAAAATTGTCCCATTATCATTAATAGATTTAATATTAGTAAAACTTTGAGAGTTTTGTACTTTCTTTTTTAAAATACTTTTGGATAAATAAATATCTTTTTTATTACTTTTAATTTTATTTACTCTTTTTTCTTCTTTTCTTTTTTTGTATTTCATATAATTTTTTAATAATTTATTTATAAAAACCAACCCCTTTTTAATCTCTATAAAAATAATAATTTTTATTTTTTAACATAAATTTTGTAAATAGACTAAATAATTTATACATTCTATTACATTTTGAAAAATCCATTGGTATTAGTGATAATATACCAATAGATATTACTATTATCGCAAGTGTATATAAATGTAATAAAAAAAGGATAGTAAATATAACACCAAATATTGATCCTATTATTATATCCTCAAGTTCCAAATTAAATAATCCTAAATTTCTTTTTATACTTTGTAGTGTGATATACAACCAAATTCCCCCTTTTAAATACTATCTCCTTCATTACCATAGTTTCTAACTCTATAACGATTTCTATATCTTAAACTATTAGGATTACCAATGTTTCTAATGCTATCAAATGCTCCACCAAAACCTGATTTTATATTGTTAATTCCTTCTTGTGCTAAGGATACTCCACCTCTAATATAATCAACATTATACTTATCATTTGCAAAATCCCACTTTTTAGCAGCATCTTGAATTTTACTTTCACCTTTAGCATCTAACATTCTACCATACGCTCTAGCTAAAGGATTTTTACTATCTTGTAACATTTGTCCTTGCATCATCTGAGATAGTCCTTTTCCTACTTTGTTGCTAAAACCTTTTGATAATCTTGCATTAGCTTTAGGATTAACACTAGCTAAACCATGTTTCATTCCGTTTAATGCCTGCATGCCACCTTTAGCAAGTTGTCCAATACCTTTTCCTGCTTTTACACCACCAATAGTAGTGTTTTTCATTGCTCCTAACGTTCCTGCTGCTAATGCTCCACCTGTCGCTATTCCGCCAGTTAATCCTCTCATAGCCATTATCATATCTCTACCAGAATTAGCGGAAACATTATCTCCAATAAACCTATTAAGTGAAGTACACCCTGTCATCAACATCATTGCACAACCTAAATATAAAATTGATTGAGCGACTGTTTTAGTAAAATAATCTAATCCGTTTATTTCAGCACTATTTTGAATTGCATTAAACATAATAGCGGTAAGTCCTATTAAAAGCATCATTGCCCCTGCCTGTAAAACTAATGAAGCTAATTGTTGATATAAAGCCGATCGTTGCTCTTTTCTTCCAACAGACGTTGCTATTACAAGTGGTGATATTGTCATCAGAAAAGCAAGTTCTAACTGCCTTCTCCCTAGCATTAAAACAGCAAAACCAATACTAAATAAAAATATAACTCCAATTATAATTCCGAACAAAAAATTATACGAAAAAGCATAATCTTGACCGTCATTCCATAATCCTTTTTTATATATAGTACAGCGATATGAAAACGCTCCAGAATCAGATACATCACTAGCGGTTATTGTATTATTTCTAATTAGTTTTTCAAAATCTTCCATAGTATTCACACTATTTGCATTTGCATAACCTTCTAAATATTCTTTTATATCTTTAACATTTTCTTTATCTGTATCTTCTCCGCCCTTAATCATATAACAGGATTCATTAATAGTTAAATAAGCACTTTTCATCTTATCACCTATGGTAGATTTCTCTGTATTAAAACTATTGTATATTGAATTAGATAAATTAATTCCTAAATTGATGCTAGTATTAAATATAAGATATATACTAAAAATCAAAAAACCACACTTTATAATTTCCTTTACCATTTCAAATAAAGGTTGTTCATTATTATCAGCATCTAAAACTCTAAATGATATTTTCCAAACTGAAAATAGTAGTAATACTATAAAAGATAGTATAAAGAAAGCATTAAATATTTTGGTAAATGGTGAATTCTCTATATTTTCTAACATTTTTATAAAATTTAAACTATTTATTTTCTGTGCCACATTATATAATGTATCAATTGTTGAAAATATAATATTTACAATACCAATACCTATGCCTCTTAATATATCTAATACTCCGTATTTAATATCACTACTAATACTTAACACTTGTAGCATATTACCCCAATGTATCTATAACAAAATTTATTATTGAAGGAACTAATATTAAGAGAGCAACGCCACCTAAAGTATATAATATTGTCTTTTTTCGTCTTTGCTTTGTCTCATCATCCCCAATAATAAATTGAATAACAAAAACTACTAATGCTATAAAAGATAATACAATACCAAATATTTGAACTTTTGTTGCTAAACTTTTAATAATCGAACCTAAACTTTCAATAGTTACATTACCACCTTCAATTTTATCAACTGCATAAACTTTTGTTGTTGATAAAACCATAGTAAATAAACTAATCATTATAGTTAATGTTTTAAGATTAATTTTTTTAATATCATTCATAATAGATACAAATATATTCTTATTCTTTTTTATATTAACCAACCCCTTTTTTATAATACTTTTTCATTCGTTTCATCATAATAATTTAATATTAGTTTTAAATTATCGCGAATCAGATCATTTTTTTCACTTTTTATTCTTTCTTTTAAACTTGCTATTAATCCACCACCATCTTTGCTAAACAAGTAAGTATCATCATATAAAGTACATGCTGTGTTATTATCAACAACAATATAAGCAATACCATCTGATAATTCAGTTTCTTCTCTTTCTTCTAAATCTTGCTCTTTTGTTAGTTTATCAAGTGTACTTAATGTATATCTACCTGCTGGAATATTAATATCACTAGTTCTTAAAACAACAGCGACTACATCTAATTCCAATTCATTCACCTCTCTGTCATATATAAACTTTATTTTTCTTGCTTCTTTTTCTGTTAATTTTAAATATTCTTTTTTTGAAATTTTTAAATTAGAGATAAAGACTGATACTTTATCAGCATCAGTCTTTAAATATAGTTCTAACTCTCCATTATTATTATTTCCATAATATTTAAAATCAATATTATACAAACTATAAATATTTAATAATTCATTCAATGAATATTCTTTAGTTTTATCTATCATTATTTTTCCACTTCTATACTAGTTTCTTTATTTTCTTCTTTACTAGAAAGTGAATAAGCAAGATGTTTATATGATGTAACAACTGGGTTAAGTGCCTTTATTGGCTCTTTTTCTGTTCCAAAATTTTTAGTAATATTATAGCCCTCTAAATAAATTAGAGATCCTTGCTTACTAATATTACAAATATTTTCAGCATTCTTATCCCATAATGTAAAATCTAAAAAATCAACAATTTTATTTCCATCTTTTCCTTTATATTCTCTTTCACACGCAACGCAAATATTTGTTACTTTTGTTCCTTTTTCTGTTTCTCTAAGTATTGGATCTTTAGTTAATCTTCCAATTATAGTAAATTTGTTTTCACTATTCATAATTCTCCCCCTTTTATTTTTTCTTTCTTTTATCTTTTGATAATAAAATTAATATAATACCTAATCCACATAATGACACAGGTATTAATATTTTATAATCGTTTGCAGATGTATTTGGAACATCTATTACTATTTTTTCATTAGATAAAGTATCTTTTACTATTTCACCATTTTCTTTTATTTCAAATTCATGTATTTTATCATTTAAAATATAACCTTCTGGCGCCTCACTTTCTTTGAATTTATATTTTTTGCCACTCTCTAAACCTTTTACATAAATTTTTCCATCTTTATCAGTTCTTCCACTATAAATCAACTCATCATTTTCTGTGAATATTTCAATTAATGCTCCTTCAATAGGATTACCGGTAGATAAATCAACTTTTGTTAATTCAAAATCACCTTTACCAAGATAATTTTTTAAATTAATTACTAAACTAACTATATCTGTATATTGATCTTTATATTTTATTTCAAAACAATATGGTTCTTTATTTAGTACATGATTACCTACAGTTTTTGTTTCTACCAAACAATACTTACCTAAATATAAATCGGTTAATTTATAATAGCCATCTTTTGTAATAAAAGATTTTACTATTTCCTTATCTTTATAAATCAAAGTTCCATCTTGTGAATAAATATCACCATTAGCTATTAAGTCATAGTGAACACCATCTAATTTTATTTCTTCATATCTAAATGTCTCATTCTCTATAATTAATTTTTCACCCTTTTTATTTATTTCTATTTCACCTTTTACTTGTTTATTAGAGAATTTAATTTCTAACATAACCCCAAAGTCTTTATCATAAATATATTTACTATCTTCACCAATACTGAATTTTAATGGTTCTTTATTCCAAACATAACCATCTATAGTTTGTTCTTCCAATTCTTCAATTTGATAATTACCTGTTGTTAAAACATAAGGTGTTATAAATACTCCGTCCTTAGTTTCAAATATACATATTTTTTCTTGATTAGGATATGTTATATTTTGACATACATATTCTCCCGTATCAAGATTTTTTATTTTGAATTTTATTCCATCTCTTACTAAAACTTTATTTGATTTACTATCTACTTTTACTAATTTAAGTTTAGCAGTTATTTCAGCATTGGTTGCAACTTTAGTGATTTTTTCAGCGGAAGCTTCATTGATAACAATTTTAAAATCATCCAATTTCTCGTGATTATATGTAGTGTTTTTTTGTTTAACTATATAAGTTCCATAAGGAAGCTTCACTAATAATCTACCTGTAGTATCAGTAGTAGCACTTTCATATAATTCCATACTTGATTCTAAATAAAACTCAAATGTAATATTAGGCTCTGCTTTTAAAATCATACTTTTGCCACCATCAGAAAACATTTTATATAATTCAAATTCTTTTTCAATAACTTGTTCATGAACTACTATTTTAGGATTTAAATTGTTTTCTGTGATTTCAAAATAATATTTTGTTGAATCTAGTTTATAACCCAAACTGCTTTTTTCTTCTAACAAATAAAATTTGCCCAACTTAGGTAAATAATCACTCGTTACTATACCATTTCCAGTTGTAGTTATTTCTCCAATTCTAGAATTATATTCATCATATATTCCATATATTGCACCTTTTAGACTAGCATCTCCTAATGGTTTATAAGATAAAGTTTTAGAATCAATTTTTTCTAATGAAATCTTTCCACCTAAAGCATTAACTTTAACAGCAACATATAACGGATCATCTATTCCAAAATAACCCATTTTTTGTGATTTTAAATCTGTTCCTACAAAAATTGTAGTAGGATTATCCGTATACATTCTTTTCTTTAAAATCACAGTAGTTTCACCTATTTTAGTTGGTGTTACTAATAAATTATTACCATTTATAGAAATATTAGCACCATTACTTTGATGCACTGCATAATCTGATAAATAGCCAGTAGTATCAGTAAATGTTATAGTTTCATTTATAATACCTGTTTTAGTAGTTTCGGTAAATTTTGGTTGATTATAATGAGTAGAAACAAGTTTCTTTATTTCATTTTTTTCATAATCAATATTTATGAAATTTCCATATCCATATCGTTCTGTCCAAAATTCAATAATTTGTCCTCCTGTTTCTTCCCATATAAGTGCTTGAGCAGCCATTCTATACCTTAATGTATTATGACCAGGATAATCATACCCATAATAACCATATAATTGAATTTTCTGATTTATTTCATCTGAATATGGAGAATTAGTCCATCCTATTTGTCCATTATAATCATGAACTGTTATGTTAATTCCTGGTTCAATACAATACACTGTTTTTCCATCCATTGTATATGTATGATATTGAGCTGACATATATGGTTTCCCGCCACCACGACGAGTATAATATACATCATCAATAGGTCCTTCTACTAGTGTTGCTGCACTAACATTGACGCAACCTAATAGCATAAAAAAAGCACTAACGAAAAACATCAGTGCAAATTTATATTTACTTTTCAAATTTTTATTCCCCCTTAAAAAAAACACAATAAATATTGTGCCGTAATTAATTATTATATATCCAAGTTCCATCTGTAAACCATATTTGCAATCTGTATCCAATTACTGTTCCCTTATATGCAAAACTTTTACATGAAGTATTCCTTAAATTACCTTGCAAAGCATATTCAGGTCCAATAATATCAGCAGCAGCTTGACATTCTGCTCTAGTTTCAAACTCTAATGTTGATTTCAATTTTATGTATTCTTCATCATTTTCAAAACTTGATACATTATCTTTATTATCTTCATCTGGTATCTCTATAGTTGTAGAATTATTTTTATGTTCTTCTTTACTTGTAGAATTAGTATTTGAAGAAGATTGAGTATCTTGTTTATTTGTAGAAGTATTTGAAGATGATTTTTCTTCATTTTCTTTTTCATTTGTATTTGCTTTAGATTGAGAACTATTAGTTTCTTTACTAATAGTTTTCTCTTTTTCTGTTGATTTTTCATTATCAGAATCATCTTTCATTGAATCATCATTTGTATTTGTATCAGTTGTCTTGGATAAATTTTCTTTAGCTGTTTCTTGTTCAACAGCATTATTTAATTTTTTTGTATCTCCTGTATTAAAACAATAAATTGTAGCACCGATTATACCCGATGCTATTAAAACTATAAGACTTACAAGAGGTATTATCTTTTTCCTTTTCACAAGAAATCCCTCCTTTTGTTAAATTAATTTTAACATGGATTTCCAAAAAAGTCAGCACCTAAGATGTGGTTTGCATATTAATTATTGGCACATCTCTTAATGGTGTTGCATAAATACCAAGTTTTTGATGTGTTTCATTAATTCTATTATATAATAGATTAATGTATGCAACTAAACTTTGATATCTTTGAATAGAAATATCTAATCCAGCAAGTAATCTAAAATATTCCGATGTACTAGATAATCCAAGTTCTTCTACTCTAGAGATAACATTGTCTTTTAAATCTCTAGATAAAGATATTTTTACTTGTTCCATATTTTTCTCTCCTTTCCATATTGTTTTTTAATGAGAACTTTTTAAACTCAAAATAAAAAAGCATAGCATTTATAATGAAGTTGTAAAATAAAAGTAGACATAAAAGGAATGTGTCTACTTTTTTGATATA
>ERZ1673752.188-NODE-188-length-114804-cov-29.598759_pt1 | contig 114804 bp, 87 predicted proteins | sample MGYA00580195_ERZ1673752 | MGnify/ENA primary metagenome ERZ1673752 (study PRJEB41218, sample SAMN15661744) | gut metagenome | host: Homo sapiens | place: Canada: London | collected 2015-08-20/2019-03-30 | study: EMG produced TPA metagenomics assembly of... | reverse complement strand
GCGTACCATTCGCTCGTGAATACGGTGGCATGCTCGCCAACCGTTCGTTTGGTGGCGCACAGGTAAGTAGAACGTTCTATGCCAAAGGTCAAACAGGTCAGCAGCTGTTATTAGGTGCTTACTCATCACTGATGTGTCAAGTACATGCAGGCAAAGTAAAGCTCTATACACGTTACGAGATGGAAGACGTTGTCATCATTGACGGTCGTGCTCGTGGTATCATTGCCAAGAACTTGGTGACTGGTAAATTAGAGAGATTCTCTGCCAATGCCGTAGTAATCGCCACTGGCGGATACGGAAATGCTTATTTCCTTTCTACCAATGCAATGGGATGTAACTGTACTGCTGCCGTTCAGTGCTACCGTAAGGGAGCTTATTTTGCTAACCCTTCGTATGTACAGATTCACCCCACCTGTATTCCTGTACACGGTGACAAGCAATCGAAGCTGACACTGATGTCAGAATCGTTACGTAACGACGGACGTATTTGGGTTCCTAAGAAGATTGAAGATGCCAAGGCATTACAGGCAGGAACGAAACAAGGCTGGGAAATACCAGAGGAGGATCGCGACTACTACTTGGAGCGTCGCTACCCAGCATTTGGTAACTTGGTGCCTCGTGACGTGGCTTCGCGTGCTGCGAAAGAGCGTTGCGATAAGGGCTTTGGTGTGAATAACACTGGTTTGGCTGTGTTCCTTGACTTCTCTGAGTCAATCAATCGATTGGGACTTGATGAAATCATGCAACGTTATGGAAACCTCTTCGAGATGTATGAAGAGATTACAGACGTATTCCCTGGTGACATGGCGAACGAAATCAATGGTGTAAAGTACTACAAACCAATGATGATCTTCCCCGCTATCCATTATACCATGGGTGGTATTTGGGTAGATTATGAGTTGATGACCTCTGTCACAGGACTGTTTGCCATCGGTGAATGCAACTTCTCTGATCATGGTGCTAACCGCTTGGGCGCTTCAGCGTTGATGCAAGGTTTGGCAGATGGTTACTTTGTGTTGCCATACACCATTCAAAATTATTTGGCAGACCAAGCTGTTTGGCCACGTCTTTCTACCGATCTTCCAGAGTTTGAAGAGGCTGAAAAGAAGGTTCAATCAGAAATTGACCGTTTGATGAACATCAAGGGTAAGCGCTCTGTCGACTCTATACACAAGGAGTTAGGTCACATCATGTGGGAACACGTAGGAATGGGTCGTACCAAGGAAGGACTTGAAGAAGGCTTGAAGATGATAGCAGACTTACGTAAAGAGTTCGATACCAACCTGTTTATCCCTGGAACAAAAGAAGGTCTGAACATTGAGTTGGATAAAGCTATCCATTTGCGTGATTTCTTATTGATGGGCGAACTCGTTGCTTACGATGCCATCTCTCGTAATGAGAGTTGTGGAGGTCACTTCCGCGAGGAGTATCAAACACCAGAGGGAGAGGCAAAACGTGACGATGAAAACTATTTCTATGTAGGTTGTTGGAAGTACCAGAATAATGATGAAACCGCTCCCGAGTTGATTAAAGAACCACTCGAGTACGAGGCCATCAAGGTACAAACACGTAATTATAAGAATTAAATTGATGAGTTGACGAGTTAACAAGTTGACGAGTAGACAAGATGATAGTGGATTAGTGAGGTTTTCCTATAACTAATATGTAACCCGAATTGATATGAATACTACGCACAAAGATTTGATTGTTTGGCAAAAGAGCATCATTCTTGTGAAAAAGATTTATCAAGTAACGAGAAGTTTTCCACATGAAGAACTGATGGGAATTTCCTCTCAAATGCGTAGAGCTGCAATTTCAATACCTTCAAATATCGCCGAAGGTTATGGCAGAGCAACAACAAAAGAGTTGTTACATTTCTTATATATTGCTTTGGGTTCAGCTTCTGAATTGGATACTCAAATTATTCTCTGTAAAGAGTTGGGCTTTATCATTGATTTGAAGGTTTATAAAGACCTTTATCAATTAAATATAGAAGTCTTAAAAATGCTAACAGCACTCATTAAAAGTCAACAACAATAGACAAAATATTCATCAAACCGTTGCATTTAGAAAATATAGCTATCTATCAATTTCTGTAACTATTGAAAAAAGTCTATTAGCTTGTCAACTTGTCAACTCGTAAACTTGTCAACTAAAAAATAAACACCATGTCAAAAAATATAAGTTTTACAATTAAATTTTGGCGTCAGAACGGTCCTAAAGACAAGGGACATTTTGATACTCACGAGATGAAGAATATCCCTGACGATACTTCTTTCCTCGAAATGCTTGATATCCTCAATGAGGAACTCATCGAGGATGGTAAAGAACCGTTTGTTTTCGATCACGACTGTCGTGAAGGTATTTGCGGTATGTGCTCACTCTATATCAATGGTGTACCACACGGAAAGACAGAGCGTGGCGCAACAACCTGCCAGTTATACATGCGTCGTTTCAACGATGGAGATGTCATTACTGTAGAACCTTGGCGTTCGGCAGGCTTCCCTGTCATTAAAGACTGTATGGTAGACCGTGCAGCTTTCGACAAAATTATTGCAGCTGGAGGTTACAACACCATTCGTACAGGTCAGGCACAAGATGCTAATGCTATCCTTATACCGAAGGAAAATGCCGACGAGGCGATGGACTGTGCTACCTGCATCGGTTGCGGCGCTTGCGTTGCAGCATGCAAAAACGGCTCTGCGATGCTCTTCGTGAGCTCTAAAGTTAGTCAGTTGGCATTGTTGCCACAAGGTCGTCCAGAAGCTGCCAAGCGTGCCAAAGCCATGGTTCTGAAGATGGATGAATTAGGATTTGGTAACTGTACCAACACCAGAGCGTGCGAAGCAGTGTGTCCAAAGAATGAGTCGATTGCAAATATTGCTCGCCTCAACCGCGAATTCATTACGGCAAAGCTTAAGGACTAATCGCTTTTGTGACTAAATTTGACATCCGAGAACATCGCTTGGTTTTTGTTCCATGCGCATCGGAAAAGGATAGAGCGACGATTCATGCGACGTTGTATCGCAGTTAATTTGCGTCAAGACGTGAGGATTTGTCGTCTGTCCATATGATTCAAGCCTGTATACTACAAAAAGTGTACAGGCTTTTTTAGTTGCTATCAAACAAGGCTGGTGCTTCCTCCTCTGTATTCGCGATTAACGACAAAATCAGAGATAAATGTTGAATGTGTATACATTATTCATATCTTTTTGCTCACAAACAATTGAATTTTGTTTCAAAACTAAAACTTTTTTTGTAATTTTGTGGAACTAACCAACATAAGCAATCATTTAATAGCTATAATATTTATTAACTCCATGATGCGGCAAAGGGTCGCTTAATTGTCCTTTACGGCAATGAGAGACCTGTCGCAACGTATTTTTATGAAGAAAAACTACTTACTGACACTGGCCATGACCGCAGCGTTCATGACCATGCAAGCACAGTCGGACCCATCGTTCCGGCTGGTGCAGCAGTCGTTATCCAATCCTGATAACGAACCTGCTCCCGTGTTTCCACTGCCAACAGAGCGACAAATGAAATGGCAGGAAACCGAGTATTATGCCTTTTTCCACTATGGTATGAACACATATACCAATATGGAGTGGGGAAAAGGCAACGAAGCCGAGAGTCTTTTTGCACCTACTGGCAAGCCCGATCCACGTCAGTGGCTTGAGGCAGTGCGTGATGCGGGCATGACGGGCGGCATCGCTGTGGTGAAACACCACGACGGATTCTGCTTGTGGCCCACAGAAACCACTAAGCACAGCGTTGTCCGTGCAGGCAACGAGAATGGCAGATCGCTCAATCTTCCAGAGTCGTTTGCGGATGCTGCCAAGACTTTGGGCATGAAATATGGATTCTATGTTTCGCCCTGGGACCGCAATTCCGCACTCTATGGCACGCCGAGATATGTCAGCGAGGTGTTCCTCAGACAGTGTGCAGAGCTGGCGCAGTATGGTATCGACCAATTTGAGATGTGGTTCGATGGTGCCAATGGTGGCGATGGCTATTACGGAGGACGCAACGAAACCGTCAGTGTAGACCGGGATACTTATTATGATGTGCCCAACTTGCGCGATTCAATACATAAAGTTTGTCCCGACATTATCCTTTGGGGAGTTGGCGGAGAAGCTCGCTGGATAGGTAATGAACAAGGATGGGCTGGAGAAACCAACTGGAGTCCCGAGGACAGAGGATATGCTCCCGAGGGGAATGGTATGTATGGAACGGAGAATGGATGGACATGGTTCCCCGGTGAAAGTGATGCCAAGTTCACCGATAAGGGATGGTTTTGGCACCAAGGTGAACGCCCTATGAGTGCTGAGCGTACTTTCCAAATGTATCTTGAGACTGTGGGACGCAACTCCACCCTGATACTCAACTGTCCTCCCGACAAGCGTGGACTGTTGCCCGACGCTACAGTAAAGGCATTGAAAGCGTCAGGCGACCTGCTTAGAAAAAGACTCGGACACGACCTTGCGCGCTTGGCAACCGTCACAGTCACCGATCAGCGCAGCAATGGTGCAAACAGAGATTACAAGCCAAGCAATATGACCGATGCGAAAAAAGATACCTATTGGGCCGCCAGTGACGGTGTGACAAAGGGTACTATCACCCTGACGTGGAACCAACCACAAACCATTAGATATGTTTCCCTCATGGAGTATATTCGTTTGGGACAGCGTATTCGCAAGTTCCATTTAGAGATTTCCGAGGATGGGCAAACCTTTAAACCCGTGGCACAGGGTGTTACAACTACCACGGTTGGATATAAACGCATTGTTCCTCTCAACGGTTCGACAGCCCAGAGTTATGGCACAGGCTACAAAGTCAAGGCTTTGAGAATTGTCATTGACGATGCCAAGGCGTGCCCAACCCTGCATACAGTGAGTGTATTTTAGTTCACAAGGCAGTTTGAAAACAATGAAAACAATAGATAACGAAAACATCAAACACAATATATGAAAACCATCAAACACCTTATAATAATGGCTGGGATATTATTCCCACTCACAACAACGGCTCAGTCTATAGGGTTTGAGCAACAAGACTACAAGTCAATCGGCGTTTATGATACATGGGAACACTCGCCTTTCCGCACAGGAAAACTAAAAGGCAATGTCGGTATCATCGCCAACCCGCACACTGAGACGGATGAGATATTAGGCGTAGCCCCCAATCCATCAGCCAAAGTCTTGGCTTTTCAACGTTCTCGATTCGCTTCTAACACCTTCGGAGCACGCATTGATCTTCAACAACCGTTGAAACTCAAGCCTACTTTGCAGTACGTTCACGTCATGCTACACAAGCCTGTGGCTGGTCGAGTGATGCTCATCGGCTTGGGTAAACGCGTTGAGCGCAACGACCAATCAAAGGAGACGGAGCAGTTTTGGGTGCTGTCTACCAACAAAGTTGAACCTGATCAATGGGTAGATGCCGTGTTCCCTATCAAAGGAGCGGAGGGAGTGGACGTGAATTCGCTTGTTGTAGTACCCGACAACGAGTCTCCACACATGCTCACCGAAGACTTTGCTGTGTACATCGACTGCATAGAGGTGAACGACAAACCCACCACGCAAACCCAGCGTGAAGACTATCCCTTGAATATTAACAAGAAGGCTCATTACACTCGTACCGACAGAGGACTGCTTAGCATTTCGCTCAACGGCAAGGAAGCAACGGTGGCTGGCAGTATCACCAAGCAAACGCCTGTCTACAGTTCAATCGACCATGTTGAGTTCATCGCCAAAGCAGGCGAAACTCTCCAGCCGTCTTTTAAATACAACGGCACTTGGATGCACGGATATGTTTACTTAGACTATGGTAGAGACGGACGATTTGATACGAATTTGGCAGCCGACGGAAAGCCTGTACAGGGCAGCGATGTGGTGACTTATTCCTTTTATGCACAAAATCCTAAAGACGACTCGCAAGGGTTCAATTCTTTGGGACAAGCTATTTCTGGCGATGACCGCAATGTTCTCACCCCACCAGCATTCACCTTGCCTGCCGACATGCAACCAGGATTCTACCGTATGCGTTACAAGGTCGATTGGAACTGTATAGATGCGGGCGGAAATATATCCACTTCCAACCACATTATCAATAATGGTGGGGCTATTGCCGACATCCGACTCAATGTTCACCGTGACCAAGTGCGCATCACGAATGCACAGCGTAATGGCGATGTGCTCGATGTTGAAGGCCATTTTCTTGATAAACAAGTGCCATTTGGCAAACCAGTAACCATTAAGATGCGCCCCGAGAACGGGTTCACCTACAAAGGAATACGCGTCAGACATGGCTACAATCTGCAAGGCGATAGCCTTGTACATGGCGTTGCCCAATATCGTGACGTGATTGTGAAGAAGTCGTCGTTCGACGAAAATGATAGCTATACCTTACCTGCTGAGCTTATTGACGGTGATGTTGTGGTAGAAGGATTGTTTGTAAGCATTGGTTCTCCAGAAGCAAACGATTTCTACAGCATTGGTTTCGACAAGAACCAACCCAACAACCACGCTTCCAGAACGCTCAACGCTGTGCTTCTGAATCAGCAGGAAGTAAATATCGACAACCCTAAAAACGTGTACCACGATTTGACGCAGCACGTTTTTGTAGCATCTGCTGGCACACAAGTAGCCCCCAGTGTCAACTACAGTGGCAGTTGGATGCAGACCCTGGTGTATGTGGACAAGAACAAGAATGGTTATTTCAATTGGAAACAGCCTCTCGATGGTGGTCGGTTGACACCCGAAAACGAGCTGGTGAGCTTCAGTGCAGCCACTTGCAACGGGCAACCTTACAGCAGTGATGGGCAGCATTTGCAAAGCCTCGACAGACTCAATGCACCCAAATTCACCCTTCCTGATAATCTTGAGACGGGGCATTATATGATGCGGTACAAGATAGATTGGGACAACGTCGACCCCGAAGGCAACACTTCGGCAGGCAATCATATCGCCAATAACGGTGGAGCCATAGTAGATGTGCGGTTGTTTGTACACCATGGCGAGCAAGGAACCGTAACTTGTTCATCGAAAAACGGAACGGTATTGACGCTCGAAGGACAAACTGTCGATGGCATCAAGGTGCCATACGGACAGTCTTTCACCGTGCAAATGAAGCCCGACAAGGGCTTCAAGCTCGGTTCGGTGAAGGTACGACACGGCAACCTTGCTGCAACTGACTCGCTCGTCAATGGCGTGGCGCAGTATGTACAGACGGTCTTGGATGCCTCTGCCTGCCGATATGGACTGCTTGATATAGCTCCCGGTTTGCTTGACGGCGACTTGCAACTGCAACCTTCATTCGTAAAAATGGGGCAAAACGAGACGGATGAAGACGATTATGTGATGGTTTTTAACGACGAGTTCAATCAGGCAGACGGCACGTTTCCTGATCCTAAGCGTTGGAAACCAGCCATAAGATATGATGCAGCATGGAATCGGTACATTAGTTCTGATCCTAAAGTAGCTTTCATCAAGGACGGTTGTTTGGTGCTGAGATGTTTCAAAAATCCCGACAAGACGAAAGATTCTGCAGATATGCTGTCGGGTGCTATGGAAACACGTGATCTGTTTTCGTTCAAATATGGTAGAGTAGACGTGCGAATGAAGACCATACGACACGCTGGAAACTTCCCCGCAGCCTGGATGAAACCACAGCCACCATGCGCAAAATGGCCCAATGCAGGCGAAATAGACATATTTGAAACTATCAACATGGAGAATAAGGCTTATCATACCGTACACTCCAATTGGACATACAACTTGCATCAGCGCAATAATCCTACCTCCAGCTTTTCAGGATATGTGGATGTAGACAATTTTCATGTGTACAGTTTGGAGTGGAACGAGGAAGAGTTGATATGGTATGTAGACGGAGTAGAGAAGGGAAGATACCACAAGTCGAGCAATGATGATGACTTGCAAAAAGGTCAATGGCCTTTCAATGCGCCCTTTTATCTGATTCTTAACCAAAGTGTGGGCAATGGTCAATGGGCAAGCAATCCCGATATGGACTTTGTCTATGAGTCAAGAGTTGATTATGTGCGCGTGTTTCAGCCCAAAAAGTTAACTGGTATCGATGGTGTGATAAGTGCGGATTCGGCACCTATTTCCAAGGGATACTATGATTTGCAAGGTCGAAAGACAGACCATCCCATGAAAGGTGTCTATATTCATGATGGCAAGAAAATAGGCATCAAATAAGGCTTATGCCTTTTTTTGTGCCCATATTAAATTCAAAGAAATGCCATTCATGTCGTTTCGATGCAACATCAGGCATTTATCATTAATTTTTAACCGTATGAAGAAAACGCTATACACTATTCTTTTTTTGTTGTTGGGCAACTTGTGTAACCTGCAAGCGGCAGAGTTCCCAAAAATCAGTACTGCTGACAATACGTTTTGGTACTTCATTCAGTTTGCCAACAGTCAAAATGTACTCACATCTCAAGGCGATGGTGTCAAGGTGCAAACCCACTCTATGACAGGACAACCTGCACAATTGTGGAAGATAGAAGGCTCTGAGAGTGCCGGATTCACGCTTACTGACAAGACAGGACGACACCTATATCTTAACAGCACCGCCAAACAAGGCATGGCTTTCGCCTCCTCTAAGCACCAAGCTACTAAGTTGAAAATCAAATCTTTGTCCAGTGGTAAATATGAAGTGACACCCTACGACAACGGTGCCGTTGCCCTGAACCAATGGGAAGGTCCTGGTGTAGGGCACGAAGTGGGTTTGTGGGACGTTGGCGATGTCAACAATCCACTGTCATTCACGCCCGAAAGTGCATTGGAGGCGTATCGCAATTTGCCTCGCTTGATACCTTATCCCTCTTCGCTTACCCTTGTTGAAGACGAGACATTCGAACTCAGTCAACTGCATTCCATTGCTTATACGAATGACGTTACCCAGCAGCAAGCCACCGAATTTGCCAATCAATTGGCAGCAACGGCTGGTATTCAGCTCAATGTCGAGCCTTGTACGACCGACAGAAAGGACAACGCTATCAGCGTGGTCATAGACAACACCCTGCCCGATGAAGGCTATACCCTCGTGGTGGATGCTAAGGGTGTACTGATAAAAACCAAGACAGATGCGGGATATTTTTACGCCCTGCAAACCATTAAGCAGTTATTGCCCAATGCCTTTTATGAGAAGAATCCTGTGAGTGGTGCCACTTGGACGTTGCCGCAATTGTTCATTAACGATGCGCCAGCTCTTGACCATCGTGGTTTTATGCTCGATGTGGCACGCCACTTCTTCGACAAGCACGAAGTAATGCGCATCCTTGACATCATGGCGTTTTACAAGATGAACCGATTTCACTGGCATCTTACCGACGACCAAGGGTGGCGTGTGGAGATACCAGAGTATCCCAAGTTGACAACTGTAGGAAGCAAGCGTGCTGGTTCGTTTGTGAATGCAGGTGGTAGTCAGCAGTTCTTCGATGACACCGAATATGGAGAGGGGATGTATTATACGCTTGATGACTTGCGCGAAGTAGTGAAATATGCGCAGGAGAGAAACATTACGATTATTCCTGAAATAGACTTACCCGGGCACATGGTAGCTGCCGTGGCTGCTTATCCCGAGCTTAGTTGTGACCCCACCAAGACCTATCGTGTGCGGGTACCTGGTGGTATATCAAAAGATGTGTTGAACATAGGCAAGGATTCTACTATCGACTTCTTAAAATGTGTACTCGGACATGTAGCAACTGTTTTCCCCGGTCCTTACATTCACTTGGGCGGTGACGAATGTCCAACCGACCAGTGGCGCAACAATACCGACTGCTTAGAAAGAGTTCGGGCTGAAGGACTTAGTGGAGTAGAGCAACTTCAGTCGTGGCTCGTCGAACTGTTGGGTGAATATTTGTATGATAATTACGGCAAGCGAATCATCGTGTGGGACGAGTTGATGGCGCATTGGCCTGCTACCAACAAGGTAAAGCCAGTCATCATGGCTTGGAATCACATCAATAAGAGTGCAGAAGCTGCCGACTTGGGCTTCAAGAGTATCGTTGTGCCCTACCAGTCTTTGTATTTCGACATGATGCAAGTGCCGAAGAGCCAAGCCGATGTCAACGAAATTTATCAAGGTGGATGGGGTGATGGTTACGTGAACAGCGTACCCACTGTGTACAGTGTCAACCCAGTGAGCGCACTTAGCGGCAGGGAAGACTATTGCTTAGGTGTACAAGGAAACATGTGGACCGAGACCTGTAACGACAATACCCAGTTGGAGTATCAGTTGCTACCACGTCTGTTGGCTTTGGCAGAGACAGGGTGGTTGCCCGAAAGCACGAAGAACTGGGTGAGCTTCTACCAGCGATTGCAGAAACATGATGAGCTGCTCGACCGCATGGAGTATGTCTACGCCCGTCATTACATAGAGCCCAATCAAGACGCTTTGCAAACGGCAATCCAAGAAGCGCAAACGTTGCTTGACACTACCACGCCCGGCGAAGCAGGCTATGTGTCAGCTGAAGAGCATCAGATTTTATCGGAAACCTTGCAAAAAGCAAAGGATGGGACGGCAGGCGTACAAGTGCTTGGCAATGCCATTGCACACTTCAAAGTTGCCGATGTAGTTCAACCGCAAGAAAATGAGGTGTATCAAATCGTATCGGCATCTACCTATTACAAGAAGCGTTATGTGGGTTCAACGATGTACCAAAACCAGCAAGGTGTGCGTTTCCACTACACTCCGCAAAACGAACCCGAAGAACTGTGGCAGTTTGTCAAGACAGGAAAGGGATGGAAAATACGTAATGCCGTCACCCAGCAGTATATACAACTGGCAGATTATAACAAGGCAGTGCGGATGAATGCCACAGAGGCAACGGTATTTCGTCTCGACAAAGCCACCGTACCCGCAAAGCAATACGATTATGTGGCAGGTGCTTTGGTGATGACGAATGCCAACAACTATTCTGCTACGGTGACAGGAAGCACACCTCGCTTGTTTGGACATCCTTCTGGCGATGTGGTTTCTTTCGATGATCCCATGCTCTGCAATCCCGGCACGTGGCGATTGGTAAGGATTACTCAATACAAGCCTTTGCTGGAAGCTTTGGTTAAGAAATGTGACAAACTCATAGCAGGCAATGTTCCTCACCAACCCGGTAGTTTCACCGATGAGGCTGTGTCCTTCCTGAATGCGAAGGTAATCGTACCAGCCCATGCACATCTTGCCGACGGAAAAGCCGTGAGCCATGCCGAATACATGGAATATGCAGCCTTGTACCAGCAGTTTTTGTCCATTCCCCGCACTTCGATAGTTGAGTCTTTAGACGAGTCGTACTGGTATAAGATACGCAACGGCTATTTTACCGATTATTATGCCAAGCTCAATCCTGCTGACAACAACGTTTATCCCGTGCGTACCACCGCCACCACAGACGATTTGTTATGGCGCTTTGTGAAGAATGCAGACGGAACGGTAGGAATTATTAGCAGGGTAGGAGAAGTACCTGCCTGTGTGGGAAGTAGTGTGATAGATCAAACCATCCATGCTGGCACAACTTACAGTTGGAAGCTTTCTCCTTATACGACTGATGAAGGTCCCTCGGGTTTTAATATCATCGAGGCATCTGGGACTTATAGTTGGTACACCAATCCCGATGCCTTCCAAACAGTGTTGCTCAAGCCCCGTTATTGGGGAGCATCCATTTGGACCTTTGAAAAGCAAGCCGAGAAAGTTACAAGTATTCCTCATACGGCGGCAGATGCAACCCAAGACGCTTATTACAACTTGCAAGGCGTAAAGGTAGGTACGGATGCGAGTAAACTTCAACAGGGAGTCTATCTTTGTAACGGTAAAAAAGTAGTGGTGCGATAATATTTATAAGGTAGGAGGTAAGTATGGATAGCAATGCTTACCTCCTTCTCAATATCGTGATATTTTTACCACAGAAAACGTCCAAAAGGCAGCGTTTGTAAAATTAGTGATACGCAGCATGGAAGAATAATTAATGCTGAATTTTCTTTACAAAGACCCTCTCATAACTCGCGTGTAAATCACCAACAGTAAAGTTGGTCGCAAATACGCGAATTTTGAGCGATGTTCATAACTCGTTGTTATTGAGAATATTATGCTTACGACATCTCTTTTTGTTCCCAATTTTACCCTTATTTTTCGACTAAAGCATTGAGATAAGCTTCTTATTTGCATGCTTTAATGCCGTTGAAGCATGTGAATAACACCTCTAAAGAGTGTTTTCAAGACCGTTAAGTTAATGTTTTAGCTTAAAGAGGCATTTATTTTGTTCAAACCAGACGATTTTTGCATGTCGTTTGCCTATTGATTTTTTCTATTTTGAAGATTTTAGATGGTTGATTTTTGGTAAAATAATAGGACAAATACCACAAATGTCTTTACCTATAAAGATAAGAATGTAAGAGTCACAATTTTATCATTGAAGCATCCGTGTTGTTACAACAAATGAAACAACAAAAAGCGAACGAAGTAAACAGTGCGATTGATTTCATTCGGTAGAGCTGTTGTTGAGACAGTAGAACAAAGCTCGTTTTTTACAATGAAATATCTTTCTGAAAAGAAAAAGCCGTGTTGATGACACACAATATTGTTATCTCACACACTTCTTCCGTTTGTAGCTAAGGCTCAAGAGCGTTGTAGAAATAGCTGACAAGAGGTAGTAGGTTTGTTGTAAGGGAAAAGCGGTTTGGATGTTCAATGTTCGTCATGTAAGGACGGAATGGCTTACTACGCTCGTTATTGATTAGCGTTGAGCAGTCGTTTACTGAAATATCTCACAGGATACCACACAGCTGCCCAGCCCACAATAATTACGGTTAGGAAGATAAAGGCTACATCCCAGTAGTGTACACTCACGGGATAGGCATTCACAACGAAATTGCCTGCTTGATGACCCAGTGATACCAATCCAAAAGTTTGTTGAAGCCAGCACAGTAATAGTCCTAAGGCAATTCCAACGACAGCCCCGATGACGGCTATCATGCGTCCTTCATACAGGAATATTTTTGTGATTTGCTGGTTGCTGGCACCTAAGTTTTGCAACGTTATCACATCCTCTTTCTTATCAATCATGAGCATGGAAAGCGAACCGATAATATTGAAACAAGCAATTACCAAAATAAAAGTTAAGAAGAAATAGGCAATGATTTTCTCAATTTGCATAATCTTAAAGGTATCTGCTTGTTGTTCGAAGCGATCCAATACCTTGTATTTATCGCCTACGATGTGTTGAATTTCCTTTTGTGTCTCCTTGAGGTCGCTCCTCGCTTTTAACCTCAGTTCCAACGAAGTAATTCGCCCTTTCATATCAAACAGCTGTCGTGCAAAGTCAATGGAGGTAATGATATGCCCTTTGTCGTATTTGGCTTGATTTACGGAGAACACCACACCTGGCGATAAAAGAGAATCAACGACAAACCCGTCTCCAGGATTTGACATATCCAACTGACCTATGCGCTTGGGCGCATAAATCTTGATAAAGCCGTCCCACGATGCTCCTACATCCAATGATTGTGCCAATCGGATGCCAAGAACACCATATTCTAAGTTGCCAGCATGTAGCTGATATTCTCCATCTCCATACAGAATATCTTTGATATGGGTTAAACTATCAAAGTTGTCTTCTACTCCCTTAATCGTCACCATGGCTTGCTTGTCTTGATACATGGCAATCGCCATTTCTTCAACGTTTTCGGTGGATACCGCAACCTGTTTTAGTTGTTTCACCTTTTTCAACAGCTTGTCTTGTGCATCTGCCGATTTTCCTTGTGTTGGAACAATCTCTAATTGCGGATCAAAGTTTGTCAGAAACGATGCAACCAAGTCGTGAAATCCATTGAATACACTCAGTACGATGACCAATGACATGGTGGCAACGGCAACGCCTATCATAGAGATGATGGAAATAACGTTGATAGCGTTGGTACTTTTCTTGGAGAAAAGGTAGCGGTGAGATACGAAAAACGGGAAATTCATGGGTTACTTGTTCACTGATTTTGTGAAACTTTGCGGATTTACTTCTTCAACAGTTCGTCGATATGCTCAATGTAATCAAGGCTGTCGTCAATGAAAAAGCGTAATTCGGGAATGATTCGCAGCTGGTTGCGCATTCTCGAACCCAATTCATAACGTATGGATTTGTTGTTCTTATTGATATTTTCTAAGATTTCATCGCCTTTTTCGGAGGGAAAGATACTCAAATAAGCCGTGCAAACGCTCAAATCAGGACTGACACGTACTCGGGTAACACTTACCATAACACCATGTGTAGCTCGAGTTTGTGATTGAAAAATAACAGCAAGTTCTTTCTGAAGCAATCTTGCAATGCGGTTTTGTCTTGTTTCTTGCATAAAACTTCTATTTTAAGGGTGTATCATTTTAGTGGAAGACAAAGATACTTATAATAGTTGACAATTAAATCTTTTTTCGTATTTTTGTGCCGATGGTGACAACACCGACAACAAAACGGCAGGCAAGAATATTGGAGTTAGATTTTCTCAAGTGTGTCTTTATTCTCTTGATGATAGTCTTTCATCTTGTCTATATTGGCAATCGTTATCCTGTTGCCAAGGCTTTTGTGTACACGTTCCACATGCCTGGCTTTCTTATTATTTCGGGTTATCTGCTCCATGTACAGAAGCCTGTTCCGCAGTTTTTGCGATATATACAGTGGATTTTTGTGCCTTATTTGTTGATGGAGAGTGGGTATGTGGTCATGGCATCCGTCTTACCCATTCGTGAGCATATTCAGCAACTCACCTTTGGTTTGTTTCTTGATAAACTGTTTTTACACCCTTTGGGACCTTATTGGTACCTGCATACGCTGATGTTGTGTGGCATTGTTACTTATGTTGTTGCCCAATTTGCGAGTCATCATCGTATGTGGATGCTGTTGGGCGTGTTGTTCTGTTTGTGGGTATTGGCACTTTTAGGGCTTGTTACTTGGATCAATGCCGTGTATTTTTGTGTAGGTGTCGCGTCTGTATCATCGACCGTTCATTGATACATTCCACCCTGCATGGTGGTCGTTCATAGGGATCGTATTAGTTGCCACTTGCGTGCCAAATGCGCTTCAAAGACACACCATAGGAGGCATGCTCATCGTGTATTTCGTCATCTCTTTCTTGCTTTGGCTGTATCCCTATTTGCCCAAAGAAGTGGTGAAAATCTCCCATTTCATCGGCAGAAACTCACTCATCCTGTTGCTCTTCTCTCCCATGTTTACGGTGCTTTCCAAGTTGTTTCAGTCTTATCTGTTGTTCGAGCCGTCAGGAATGCTTTTCATGTTGGTGGCTTTGCTGTTTACGGTAGTTGGCAGTTTCACCGTTGCCTATATCTTACAAAAGCTGCATGTAGCACGGTATGTGTTTGGAAAGTCAAGGATTATCAAATAATAACCCATCTGTTTGTCTTTTTAGAAGCTTGTTGTCATTCGTTTAACTTCTTCCTGATGATGGTCAGACCATCGCGAATGGGCAAGATAACTTTTTCCACTCGTGCATCTTGTGCGATGAAATCGTTGAATTGGGCAATCCCTTGTGTCTGTGCATCGTGCTGATAATGCGGATCTATCACATGTCCATCCCACAGCGTATTGTCGGCAAGAATGAATCCACCGGGTCGCAATAGCTTTAATACCGTTTCATATGTCTCTATATAGGTGCGCTTATCACCGTCTACAAAAGCCATATCAAACACGACATTTAGCTTGGGCGCTTCCACATTTGCATCGCCAATGATGAAATGAATCTTTGAAGCAACTGGGCTGTTTTCTATCCATGGTCGTGTAAAGTCCTCCATTTCATCGTTGATTTCAAACGTATAAAGACGACCGTCTTTACTCAGTCCCTCTGCCATACAAATGGCACTGTAGCCACTAAAGGTACCAATCTCCAAGATATTCTTAGGTTGTATCATCTCTACGAACATCTTGAGCAGCCGTCCTTGCAAATGTCCACTCGCCATACGTCCATGCACGGTGTGGATGTTTGTGGCTCTATAAAGTCGATATAGGTAGTCTCCTTCGGCATCAATGTGCGAGAGAAGATAGGTTTCTAAATCAGGATTCATGGGGAGAATTTAGTTGATGAGTTGATGAGTTCTTTAGTTGATGAGTTCTTTAGTTGACAAGTTGACGAGTTGACAAGTTAACGAGTATTCAAATAGCAAGCCATTAACTCGTGAACTTGTCAACTTGTGCACTCGTCAACTGTCCAACTATTGCCTCTATTGCCAATCGATACGAATTGAGTCCAAAGCCTGCAATGACACCTTTGCAAGCCGATGAAATCATACTTTTATGTCGGAAATCCTCCCGTGAATAGACATTGGAGATGTGAACCTCTATCACTTCTGCCTTCAGAGACCGAATACAGTCGAGCAAGGCAATACTCGTGTGGGTATAAGCACCCGCATTGAGAATAATGGCGTCGTAGGTGAAGCCTACTTCTTGCATTTTATCGATCAATTCGCCTTCAATGTTACTTTGATAATAGGATAGCTCTATCGCTGGATATTGGCTTTGCAAGTCCTCAAAAAAAGTTTGGAAAGAGGTCTGTCCATAGATGTCAGGTTCTCTACTTCCTAACAGATTGAGGTTTGGTCCATTGATAATTTGAATTTTCATAATTCGTATGATTTAGTTATCTTTGTATCGTTCATACATGTCTTGCCAAACAGAAGTCATCTGTGTGAATGCAAAGGGATGTGTATGTTGCAAAAATACGCATAAAAATGGAAAGTGACAAGAAAACAATCACAGATATTGTGAAGTCTTATACCCGCTATCTGAAGCTGGAACGCAATTACTCGCCCAACACTTTGGCTGCTTATCAAAACGATTTGAGCTGGCTGTTATCCTTCTGCGAACAGCAAGAGATGAACCCTTTAGACATGCAATTGGAAGACTTGCAGCATTTTGCAGTCCAGTTACACGAACACCAAATAGGACCCACTTCACAAGCTCGCATCTTGAGTGGCATTCGTTCGTTTTACAAATATCTGTTGCTATCTGGTGAAATAGAACAAGATCCCACCGAATTGTTAGAGTCTCCGCATCTCGGTGAACGTCTCCCAGAGGTGCTGTCTACCGATGAAATCGATCAAATACAGAAGAGTATCGACCTTTCAAAGCCCGAAGGACAGCGCAATAAGACGATTATTGAAGTGTTGTTCTCGTGTGGTTTGCGCGTTTCCGAGTTAGTGAACCTCAAACTTTCCAATCTCTATTTAGAGGAAGGCTTTGTCCGTGTCATGGGAAAGGGAAGTAAAGAACGCTTGGTGCCAATTTCTTCAAAGGCGATAAGGGAATTGCAATATTGGTTTGTGGATCGTAATTTAATGAAGATACAGCAAGGAGAAGAGGATTATGTGTTTCTCAATCGACGCGGAAAACATCTCACTCGAACCATGATTCTCATCATGCTCAAGCGACAAGCTGTAGCAGCTGGTATTACAAAAACGATTTCTCCTCACACCCTTCGTCATTCTTTCGCCACCGAATTGTTGAAAGGTGGTGCTGATTTGCGTGCCATTCAAGCCATGTTGGGACACGAGAGCATTGGAACAACCGAGTTATATATGCACATTGATACTACCACTTTGCGTGAAGAGATATTGCAACATCATCCGCGAAACATGAAGGAAAAGGAAGATGATAACGAGGAACAGGAGGATGAGCAATAGCTTTGAGGGCGGCAACCCTATTTTCTTTAATCTTTTTTTGACAAAGCCTGTTTCTTGTAAGGGAACATTTTGTACCTTTGCAACTCAATAATTAAAAGTTTTAAGCCAATGCTTAGTGAAAAAAGAAGTAGTATGCTACATGGCGTACTCCTAATAACCTTGTTCTCCCTTGCCGCTTTCTATATTGGTGACATGGCGTTTGTGAAGAATCTGTCATTGAGTCCCATGATTGTCGGTATCATTCTTGGTATGCTTTATGCCAACAGTTTGCGAAACAATTTGCCAGACACTTGGGTGCCTGGTATCAACTTCTGTTCCAAACGTATCCTGCGTATAGGCATCATTCTCTATGGTTTTCGTCTCACATTTCAGGACGTTACGGCAGTGGGTTTGCCTGCCATTGTCATCGATGCCATCGTGGTGACGGTCACTGTGTGTGGTGGAGTGTTCATAGGAAAACTGTTGCGAATGGATCGAGGTATTGCTTTGCTCACCTCTGTGGGTAGTGGAATCTGTGGCGCTGCGGCTGTGTTAGGAGCCGAATCCGCACTTCAGGTAAAGCCTTATAAAACCGCTGTGGCTGTTTCTACGGTCGTTATATTCGGTACGTTGTCAATGTTTCTTTATCCTGTGCTGTATCGCAACGGCATCTTTGACTTGTCGCCAGACCAAATGGGATTGATGACCGGTGCCACTGTTCACGAAGTAGCGCATGTCGTAGGAGCTGCCAATGCCATGGGAAAGGATGTTTCCAATTCTGCTATTATTGTGAAGATGATTCGCGTGATGATGCTTGTTCCCGTGTTGTTGATTTTGGGTTGGAACACTGCTCGCTATCTTTCTAAGAACAATGAACAGGGAACATCTAAGGCAAAGATTACCATTCCTTGGTTTGCCATTCTGTTCTTGGTGGTCATAGGGTTCAATTCGTTCAATCTGTTGCCCGTTTCTTGGGTTGGATGGATTAATCAGTTTGACACCTTTCTCTTAACCATGGCGATGACAGCACTTGGTGCTGAGACCAGTTTTGACAAGTTTAAGAAAGCAGGAGCCAAGCCTTTTCTGTTGGCAGCCATCTTATTTGTTTGGCTCATTGGCGGTGGTTATTGCTTGGCTAAATATGTCGTTCCTATGATGATGAATATATAAGGTGCTTGATATAAAAGCCCTTTTAATGAACAACGCCACTTGGTTTCAGTAAAACCAAGTGGCGTTGTTCGCTTTTTGCCAATGACGAAGAATTGTTATTTCTCGTGCTTTTCAATAATGGCTTGCACCTCTTCAATGCTTCTGTCAAAAGGTCCGCTGTGTTCTAACTTGAGTGTACACATGGCAGCGGCAAACTTTCCTGCCTCTTCAAAGTCTATTCCTTGCGAGCGACAGTACAAAAAGCCAGCCGAGTAAGTGTCGCCGCACCCCGTAGCATCTACTACTTCTCTCGGTGCATAGGCGGGGATGTCGTAAAAACGGTCGTTGGCATAAATGATAGAGCCTTCACTTCCCAGTGTCACGATGACCTCTTTCACACCCCATGCGTGTAGTTGTTTGGCTGCTTGGCGTGCGTCTTTGAGTCCTGTGATGACCTCCATTTCGTGTTCATTCACCTTGATGATGTCCGTACATGCCAAAATTTCCAGCTTGTCTTTCCAGTCAATGGGGTGAACATCTTGTCCGCGAACCTCTCGAAGATAGCCTTGTGCATCAATAGAGATTTGTCCTTTGGTAGATAAATACTTCACTACCTCGGGTGAGAAATCGTCATTTAGAAGAGAACCGATGTGGTATATCTTTCCCGTTAATGGTTTCATCTCCTCAATGGTGAAGGGATCAGCCTTTGCCAATACACGTTGTGAACGGGTATTTTGATTTTCTCCGTAGATGTTTTCAAACAAAACAGTGTGTTCACTGGGGTACACTTTCACGTCAATACCCGCCTCTTTCATCTCTTGTGTCACTGGCATATCTTCGCTACCCACTTTGGTTACTAACTGAAAACTAACCTTCGAGGGTAGATGATTAAAAGCATAAGCCACATAATAAGCAGTGCCTCCCGACATGGAGACGGTCTGTTTATGTGTCGTATTCTTATCTCTCGTGATATGACCCAAACAACATATATCTGTCATCGTATTTTCCTAATTTAGGACAAAGATACTGAAAAACAGCGAATATCAAAGGATTAGCTTTGTAAAAAAAATAAAATAGGAGGATTAGTTTTGTGTTTATTGTGGGTACAAAACGTTGGTTCTTGCATTGTAGTCAGAAGGAAGTCGTGTCACCGTATGATGATTGTTTGGCATTGATAATCAAAACGATGCCGAATGTTAATGTTTGTATCCCGATAGATAGAAATAAGTGCATTTACTTTGTGCATCCACGGAATAGCCGTACCTTTGCACCCGATTAAAGAAAAGAATTTGAAGACATTTGAAGAATTAGGCGTTAGCGAAGAGATTCGCCGCGCCATTGAGGAGCTGGGGTTTGTACATCCCATGCCAGTACAAGAAGAGGTCATCCCTTATTTGTTGGGAAACAAGAACGATGTAATTGCATTAGCACAGACAGGAACAGGTAAAACGGCAGCATACGGCTTGCCCCTTTTGCAGAAAATAGATGTTGCCAGCAAGCATACGCAAGCCGTTATTTTAAGTCCTACACGCGAATTGTGTTTGCAAATCGCTGATGACTTGAAGGATTTTGCTAAATATATCAAGAATCTACACGTAGAACCCGTGTACGGAGGTGCCAGTATCGTCACCCAAATTCATGCGCTCAAACATGGCGCACAAATCATTGTGGCAACTCCGGGACGACTCATCGACCTGATGAACCGTGGGGTAGCAAAGCTCGACCATGTAAACAATGTGGTATTGGATGAGGCTGATGAGATGTTGAACATGGGTTTCTCGGAGAGTATCAATACCATTTTAGCAGGCGTTCCCGACGACCGCAACACCTTGTTGTTCTCGGCAACCATGAGCAACGAGATAGAAAAGATTGCCAAGACTTATTTGCGTGACTACAAAGAAATTGTGGTAGGAAGCCGAAACGAAGGTGCCGAGAACGTGAACCACATTTATTATATGGTGAATGCGCGTGACAAATACTTGGCACTGAAGCGCATCGTGGATTACTACCCACGCATTTTTGCCATTATCTTCTGCCGTACAAAGATTGAAACGCAAGAGATTGCCGACAAACTTATCAAGGATGGATACAACGCAGAGGCGCTGCATGGCGACTTGAGTCAGCAACAGCGCGACCTCACCATGCAGAAGTTCCGTCAACACGTCACCCAGCTTTTGGTGGCAACCGATGTGGCTGCACGTGGATTGGATGTGGACGACCTGACGCATGTCATCAACTATGGCATGCCCGATGATACAGAAAATTACACGCACCGTAGCGGACGAACGGGACGTGCAGGGAAGAAAGGTACTTCTATTTGCATTATTCACACCCGTGAGCGTTCCAAAGTGCGTGCCGTAGAGAAAATCATCGGCAAGGAATTTGTGGACGGCACATTGCCTACCGCACAGGAAATTTGCGCCAAGCAGTTGTATAAAGCCATGCACGACATCGAAAAGATTGATGTTGACGAAGAGCAGATTGCGCCCTTCATGGTTGAAATTAACCGACACTTTGAATACGTCGACAAAGATGATATCATCAAGAAGATTGTCAGTTTGACGTTTGGACGCTTCTTGGCTTATTATGCGAATGCGCCAGAGATAGAGAAACCCTCGCTCAAACGTGGCGACAGAGGTGAGGAAAAGGGTATGCGTGGTGGCAGGAAAGCTCGTTCGGAGCGAGGTGGAGGTCGCTCTCGTACACCCGAGAGAGGTTATCGTAGGCTGTTCATCAACTTGGGTAAGGATGATGGATTCTATCCCAGAGAGGTGATGCAGTTTATTAACCAGCATGTAAAAGGTAGGCAGCAGGTGGGACATATCGACCTGTTGGGAAAAATATCCTATATCGAAGTGCCCGAAAAAGATGCCAACAAGGTGATGCGTTCTTTGTCGGGAGCGACCTACAAGGGTAGAGAGGTGCGCTGCAATGATGCCAACGAAGAGGGTCATGGACGCAAAGCGCAAGCCACAAGAGGTGGCGGAAGGGCTGCAGGTAGACGTGCAGAGGGCGGACGAAAGAATGGAAAAAGTGCGAAACGCCCCTCTTATCAGCAGGAAGATACGGGCGACTGGCGACAGTTCTTCCAACAGCCTGAGGTGAAATTCAAGGGCGAGACCCCCGATTTCTCCGAAGAAGGTTGGGCACGCCGCAAACCTCGTAAGGGGTAGAGCGCATGCCGTCCTTGTCTCGTCTTGAAGACTGGACGCCCAATCTATTTTGAGGGAGCGGCACAAACGTTATCCCTTTGGTTTTGAAACAGAAAGATATATGCCTACAAAACAGGCTATATTGGTGAGCAAAATAGACTGTTTTGCTGTCCAATATAGCCTGTTTTGTTGGTTTAGAGCAGCGACTTACCGTTGCTTTTTGTTTTCAGATGCTTGGATAGTTGCAGGCAGTGTGACAGGAAAGCGCGGACTGTCAACATGCTCTTCTTGAATGATTTGCGTCATGCGTTGCACAATTTCAGGGTGTTCGACTGCCACATCATGGTCTTCGTGTAGGTCTTTGGACAGGTCGTAGAGGTGTGGAATGCCTTTGATGACAACCATTTTCCAGTCGCCCATGCGTACTCCAATCTGGTTGGTTTCAGAGAATTCCCAATACAAATGGGGATGTTTCTTGGGTTGTGGTTGTCCTAAAAGCGTAGGAGCGAATGAGATTCCATCAAAATAATCCACCTTTAGTTTCTTGTTGGCGTAGCGTTTTTGGTAGTTCTTCACTCCCACCAGCTCGCAAAAGGTAGGCATGAGGTCGTAAAAGGCAATTTGCAAGTCGCTTTCCGTACCAGCTGCAATGTGGTTGCGCCACCGTACAATGAATGGAATGCGGATGCCGCCTTCGTAACACTGTCGCTTCAGACCGCGCAATTTTCCGTCCCTTCCAAAGAATGCAGGGTCGGCTCCGCCTTCCTCATGAGGTCCATTATCGCTGGTGAAGATGACGATGGTGTTCTCTTCCAATCCCTTCTCTTTCAGTTTTTGCATGATTTGTCCCACATAAATGTCCAACCTTGAAATCATCGCAGCAAATTGAGCGTGCGTGTGTTCGGTGGCGTTATAGCGGCTATGAGGTTGTCCGCCCCATGTTTTGTCCACAAAGAATTTTCGCTTGTAATACGCCAAAAGCGAATCGTCGGGCTGTACCAATTCGGCGTGTGGAAGGGTATAAGTAAAGATACCGAAAAAGGGATGCTGGTTGTCTTGCGCATCTATCCAGTTCATCGCACGCTGATGAATCAAGTCGGCAGAATATTCAGGGCGTTGATAATATTGCTTGCCCGACATGGGGTAGCGAATGTTTTTGTCCAGCACCAATCTGCTGACAGCGGTATCTCCACGCTCACGGCTGTATTCGTTGAGGAAATTGGGATAATACAAATGTGCTTGAAACTGACAGATATAGCCAAAGAACTCATCAATGCCACGCTTGTCGGGGGTCGACTCAGAGCCTTCGTAGCCTCCAGCCCATTTGCCAAACATTCCTGTCCGATAACCTTGGCTTTTCAAGATTTCTGGTACAATGACGTGATGGGCATCGTATGGCAGCTGTCCCACCCTTGAGTAGTCTTCGTTGTCACCGTATTTCACCATCGGAACATCTTTCCAAAACTCCTCGTTTCCACGTACTTTGGTGTGTCCAGTGTGTTGCCCAGTCATCATGCAGGCACGCGACGGGGCACTCACAGGGGCGCCTGCGTAAGCTTGTGTGAACCGCATGCCCTCGGTGGCGAGTTGGTTGATGTGGGGTGTCTCAATAAACGGCTGACCATAGCAGCCTAAGTCACCGTAGCCCATGTCGTCGCACATGATATAAATAATGTTGGGTTTGACAGGTTTCTTTGCGGTGGTAGCCGTGATGGTGCATCCTGCTAATCCTGTCACAAGAAGTCTAACGTTGAATTTTAATGGTTTCATATCGCTCGAATAGTAGGTTTTTTAATTTGATATGTGGAAGCGGATGAAAAGAAAAACCTTCACCTCACCGAGCAAATGTACAAAAAAATGGAGTATGATAGGAGTGGGAAGCCAATTTTTTTTACGTAAGTCTGTTTGGTAGTGTTACGTGTTCCATCCCTTTGTTCACTTTCATATTGATTTCAAAAACAAGTTCAAAATCTCAAAAAGCTAATTTTTGAAATCAATTTTTAATGAGATTTTAACACGTATTTTCTTTTCTTTTTTATGACAGATTGATAATTTAACAAATAATTTCTATCTTTGCAGACAAACAAGAAGTTTCATTTTATAAAATTATTTCACCTATGAAAATCAGACATCTTTTTAGTGCTTTGCTTCTGTTGTGTGCAGGTATGTTGCATGCCCAGATGCAGATGCCGCCCGTACCGGTAGACACTGCCGTGCGAATGGGTAAGCTTGACAATGGTCTTACTTACTTTATTCGCTACAACAACTGGCCCGAACACCGTGCAAACTTTTACATTGCACAGAAAGTGGGGTCCATTCAAGAGGAAGAAAGTCAGCGAGGATTGGCGCATTTCTTGGAGCACATGGCGTTCAATGGTAGCGACAACTTTAAAGGAAACGACCTGATAGAGTACCTGCGTTCCATTGGTGTGGAGTTTGGTAGCGACCTCAATGCTTACACCTCCATCGACCAAACAGTTTACAACATTGACAATGTGCCCACTACTCGACAGAGTTCGCTCGACTCTTGCTTGTTGATATTGCGCGATTGGTCTACAGGTTTGACACTCGATCCAAAGGAGATAGACAAGGAGCGTGGTGTGATACATGAGGAATGGCGACTACGTACCAGCGCACAGAGCCGCATGTTTGAGCGCAATCTGCCCAAACTGTATCCCGGAAGTAAGTACGGTGTGCGTTATCCTATCGGTCTGATGAGTGTCGTAGACAACTTCTCGCCCAAGGAATTGCGTGACTATTATGAGAAATGGTATCATCCTTCAAATCAGGGAATTATTGTGATTGGCGACGTGGACGTTGATCATACTGAGGCAATGATTAAGAAACTCTTTGGTGGTATCAAGAATCCAGCCAACCAAGCTCCTGTGTTGAACGAGCCAGTACCCGACACTTCCGAACCTATCGTCATTATTGACAAGGATAAGGAACAGCGCACCAGCAATGTACAAGTGATGTTCAAGCACGATACATACCCCGACTCGCTGAAACAGTCGGTAGAGTATATCCTCTACGACTATGTAAGAGGAGCGGCTCTCAACATGTTGAACAACCGTTATACCGAGGCAGCACAAAAGGCAGATTGCCCATACGTGGGTGCTGGAGCCAGTGATGGCAACTATATTTTTGCGAAGACGAAAGATGCGTTCAGTATCTTTGCGCAACCCAAAGATCCCTCTCAATTGGCAACAGCCTTGAAGTCAGCTGTGGTAGAGGCACGCCGTGCCGTTGAATTTGGCTTCACCCCCACCGAATATGCACGCTATAAAGCCAACCTGTTGAGTAGCTTGGATAAGGCTTATAGCAACAAAGACAAGCGCAAGAACACGCAGTTTTTCAACGAATGTTTAGGTTATTTCTTGACCAACGAGCCTATGCCGTCTATCGATTATACTTATCAGTTGATGAAACAAATCGTACCAGCGATTCCTGTAGAGGCTGTGAACGAATATATGTCACAACTCATTCCTAAGAATGATAGTAACATTGTTATAGTGAACTTCAACAACGAGAAGGAAGGCAACGTGTATCCAACTCGTGAAGAGTTGCTCACAGCACTGATGCAAGCAAAGCAAGCGAAGGTGACGGCATACGTAGATAATGTAAAGAACGAACCTCTCATTACCAAAAAGCCAACACCTGGAAAGATTAAGAGCGAGAAAAAGAATGCCCTCTTGGGTTATACTGAGTTGAAACTTTCGAATGGTGCCACGGTTGTTATCAAGCATACCGACCTCAAGAAAGACCAAGTACTCTTGTCGGGTGAAGGCTTTGGCGGCTCATCTCTTTATGGAGCGAAAGATTATGTCAATGCCAACTTCTTCGATCAAGTGATAGGTGCGAGTGGCTTGGGACAGTTCTCGTCTACCGAGTTGCAAAAGACACTGGCAGGAAAGATAGCCAATGTGGACTTAGGTATGGGCTTTAAGAAGATGTCTGTAGACGGTTCTTCGACACCGAAAGACGTAGAAACCATGTTGCAAATGCTTTATTTGTATTTCACAAATATCAATAAGGACGAGAAGTCGTTTGCCAACTTGATAGATCAGTACAAGGTAAGTCTGAAAAATCGCTCACTTTCTCCAGAAAAGGCATTACAGGACTCGCTTACCGCCACGCTGTATGGACACAATCCACGACTGAAACCCGTTGAGGTAGCAGACTTGCAGCATGTATCTTACGACCGGATTTTGGAAATGGCGAAAGAACGTACCGCCAATGCAGCTGCATGGACCTTTACAATTATCGGTAATTTTGATGAAGCAGCGTTGCGCCCACTCATCTGCCAATACATTGCAAGCCTGCCTTCACAGAAGAATATTGTCAAAGGAAAGCGTGTTACCTTCTTACAAAAGGGTAAGATTGACAACACGTTCAAGCGTAAAATGGAAACACCGAAAGCTATTTCGTACAAGATTTGGTTCAATGAAGACATGCCTTATACGTTGGAGAATGATATCAAAGCATCTATTGCGGGTCAGGTGTTGTCAATGGTGTACCTGAAAAAGATACGCGAAGATGCCAGTGCAGCTTACACTTGTGGTGCGCAAGCAACGGCTTCGATAGAGGATGACTATCATCTTATCCAAATGTTGGGCTACTGTCCAATGAAACCAGAGAAGAAAGAGCTGGCGTTAAGCATTATGGAAGAAGCTGTAAAGGATATGAGACAAACGGTAGATGCCGACATGGTGGCAAAGATTAAGACCGTGATGTTGAAGCAAGCCGACGATGTAGCCAAGACCAACGGTTACTGGAATGGTGTTATTGGTATGTATCGGAAGTATGGTATAGATACCCATTCCGACTATAAGAAATTGGTGAGCGCACAAACACCGCAAACTATTTCTGACTTTATGAAAGAGTTCTTAAAGTCGAACAACTACATCACCGTGACAATGTTGCCCGATGAGAGCAAATAAAATTTACGCAAAAGATTGAAAATGAGAGCGAGCAGCGTGAAAACCTGTTCGCTCTCATTGTCTTTATATCACCGAAAAGCATTTTCAACTTGCGACTTAAAAGATGTAAATATGCCTTAAAAAGAAAGGTGTAATGAGCTCAAAGATTTTTTTTTGCGTACCTTTGCAAATTCAATAGATATCAATATAATAAAGAATATGGCGTATTTATTTTCATCAGAATCAGTTTCAGAAGGACATCCAGATAAAGTTTCCGACCAAATTTCGGATGCATTGTTAGATCAGTTTTTAGCATACGACCGTGACGCACATTGTGCCATCGAAACCTTTGTGACGACAGGGCAGGTCGTAATCATGGGCGAAGTACGCTCGAAAGAATACGTTGACTTGCAAACCATTGCTCGTAATACCATTAAAAAGATAGGCTATACTAAATCGGAATATCAATTCGACGGTGATTCTTGTGGTATCATGACCGCCATTCACGAACAGAGTGAAGATATAGATCGTGGTGTAAATCGGCAAAATGAAGACGAGCAAGGGGCTGGCGACCAAGGGATGATGTTTGGTTATGCGATTAACGAGACAGAAAACTATATGCCTGTCTCGCTCGATTTGGCACACCTTATCATGCGAGTTTTGGCAGATATTCGGAAAGAGGGAAAGGAGATGACCTACCTTCGACCTGATGCAAAGAGCCAAGTCACCATTGAATATAACGATGATCATACGCCAAACCGCATCCATACCATTGTAGTAAGTACACAGCACGACCAGTTTGATGAGGATGATGCACGTATGTTGGCAAAGATAAAAGACGATGTGATTCATATTCTCATGCCTCGTGTCAAGGCGCAGTGCGACGAACAGACACGTCGGTTGTTCAATGATGACATCTTATACTTCGTCAATCCCACTGGTAAGTTCGTGATTGGAGGTCCGCACGGTGATACAGGACTTACTGGAAGAAAGATAATTGTAGACACGTATGGTGGTAAAGGTGCACACGGAGGTGGTGCTTTCTCTGGAAAAGACCCCAGTAAAGTAGACCGTTCTGCCGCTTATGCTTCTCGATATATTGCTAAAAACTTAGTCGCAGCGGGTGTCTCAGACGAAATATTGGTACAGGTGAGCTACGCTATCGGTGAAGCTAAGCCTATCAATGTTTATGTAAACACCTATGGACGAAGCAAGGTACAGCTGTCAGATGGAGAGATTGCACAGAAAGTGAGCGAACTCTACGATCTACGTCCCAAAGCGATTGAAAAGAAATTTTGTTTGAGAAACCCTATTTACTTGGAAACTGCGGCATACGGTCACATGGGGCGTCAGTACGAAGTGAAAAAGAAAATGTTTACCAGTCGTTATCACGAGTCAAAAACCATAGAGGTAGAACTCTTCACATGGGAGAAGTTAGACGATGTGGAACGCATTCAGAAGGAATTTGGTATTTAAGGATCAGTTGTCCCATGGATGAGGACAACAGGCATACACGTTGATATAAATGTTGCAGAGAGACTCTGTTGCTCGAATCAAAGGGGTAGATAGTGCGCACGTTCAGCCAACAAAAGCGAAGAAATCTTCGCAGCCAACGCCAGCACAAGTCTTGAAATGGTTACCCAAAGATGCCACTCCAGCACAACAAGACTCGGCTATTCAAGCAAATATAAAGCCAAGTAAGATTAGTTGGAGTAACAGACCTGACACCTTACATTTACCAGGACATCCAATAGGCAAAAGCTTTAGGGACATCAATCTCCCTCAATATTATAAAGAGTCGTTCTTTTCAAAAGACTCCTTATTTCACCCTGAGTTGGCTGGAGGGCGTGTTGGTGTGCCTGGAGACCCTGTTCCTTATGCGGTAGCGAATGATTATCTCATTACAAGTATCTTGTTGGGGTGTTTTATTTTGGCAACGATAGCTTTGTCAAAGTCTAAACCTTTTATCATTAGGCAAGCGAAGAGTTTTTTCTATGTGCCACGGGGAGAGACCACCAGTCTTACAGAAACAGCTGGCGAAATACGTTCGCAATTCTTTTTTGTATTGCAAACGTGCCTGCTGTTGTCGCTGATTTTGTTTTTTTACACTCGTACTTTAGGTTCCGAAACCTTTGTAGTAGAGCATTATCAAGTGATTGGTATTTATGCAATAGGATTTTTTGCCTACTACGTGTTCAATGCTTTTGTCTATTGGTTTGCTAACTGGGTGTTCTTTGATTGGAAGAAAAATGACCAGTGGATGAAGACAAAGCTGTTCTTAGTCTCCATGGAAGGGGTAATATTATTTCCCATTGTCATGCTTTTGGCATATTTTGATTTGTCGGTATCCAGTGCAGTAATTTATTCAATAGTGATAGTTTCTTTGGTTAAAATCCTTACACTCTATAAGTTGAGCGTAATCTTTTTCCGCCAAAGAGGCTCTTTTCTGCAAATAATTTTGTACTTTTGTGCGCTCGAAGTCATCCCTATGTTTGTCATGTGGGGCGTGTTTGACGCAATAAATGATTATTTGAGAATAAATTATTAGGAACACTGACGATGAAGAAGATTTTAGTTTCACAACCAAAGCCAACGACAGAAAAATCACCATATTATGACATTGAAAGAGAATATGATGTGAAATGCGACTTTCGTCCATTCTTTAAGGTAGAAGGACTCTCTGCTAAAGAGTTCCGTCACCAAAAGATTAATATCTTAGATTATTCTGCAATTGTCTTTACTTCTCGTCATGCGGTGAACCATTTCTTTACTTTAGCGAAAGAATTGCGTGTAACTATTCCCGAAGACATGAAATATTTTTGTGTTATAGAGAGTATTGCGCTCTATATCCAAAAGTATGTACAATATCGTAAGCGTAAGGTTTTTTTTGGAACCACTGGCAAGATAGCTGATTTGGTGCCTATCATGGCAAAACATAAAGCGGAAAAATACCTCGTACCCATGAGCAGTGTCCACAATGATGATGTGAAAAATATGTTGGATGCGAAGAAGCTAAATCACACGGAGTGTGTCATGTACCGCACGGTAAGCAACGACTTGACCGAAGAAGAGGTGAAAGGGTTTGACTATGATATGATTATTTTCTTTAGTCCTACGGGCATTAATGCCTTACAAAAGAATTTGCCAAATTTTGAACAGGGTGATATCAAGATGGCTGCTTTTGGTCCTGCGACCTGTAAAGCTGTGACAGATGCAGGATTCCGATTAGACTTGAAAGCACCTGATGCAGAAAATCCATCGATGACCAGTGCGCTAAAAGCGTATCTGAAGAAACATAAAAAGTAGTTTGGAATGTCTCCTGTCGGCTCTTTTACATTGAGTAAGGAGGAGCGGATATGTAGTAGAAAACTCATAGAGAAGCTCTTCAATGGAAGTGATAGCCAATCGCTCGCATCCTTTCCATTAAGAGTGGTTTATCTGTTAACGGAGAACGAAGCGCAAGATGTGCCCGTAAAAATGATGGTCAGCGTGTCGAAGAGGCACTTTAAGCAAGCCGTGAAGCGTAATCGAGTGAAGCGTCAGGTCAGGGAAGCCTATCGCTTACAGAAACAGTTGATAACAGAACCTATGGCTACACGACCTCAACAGCAACTCTTAATCGCTTTTATTTGGTTGGCTGATGAATTGTATACATCGGATGAGGTTGCAAAGCATGTGGCGCAACTCTTAAATCGAATCGTGGAAAAGTTGTGGAAGTATTGAGGAAAATACAAGAATATGTGATGTGGACACTCAAGTGGATATTGCTTGTCCCCATTCTGTTCTACCAGAAGTGCATCACCCCTTTCACGCCACCTTCTTGTCGATTTACCCCTACTTGTTCAGAGTATGCACGGCAAGCCATTGTGAAATATGGTCCTTTGAAAGGCAGTTACTTAGCTGTGAAACGTATCTTAAGATGCAATCCATGGGGTGGTAGTGGATATGATCCAGTGCCGTAAGTTTCTCTTTATAGAGGCCCCAAATAAAGAAATACAAACAAAAATATAAATTTGATTCGATGACAAAGAATTTTGTTGAAGAACTGAAATGGCGTGGCATGTTAGCACAAATGATGCCCGGTACAGAAGAATTGCTTGAGAAACAGATGGTGTCTGCTTATTTGGGCACAGATCCAACGGCAGACTCCTTACATATTGGTCACTTGTGTGGCATTATGATGCTTCGTCACTTGCAGCGTTGTGGCCATAAGCCTTATTTGTTGTTAGGAGGAGCAACGGGAATGATAGGCGACCCTTCGGGAAAAAGCTTAGAGCGTAATCTCTTAGATTCCGAAACGTTGTACCATAATCAAGAAGCTATCAAGCAACAGGTGTCCAAGTTCTTGGATTTTGAAGGCAATGAGCCTAATAAAGCCGAATTGGTGAATAACTATGACTGGATGAAAGACTTCAAATTTCTGGATTTTGCACGTGAAGTGGGGAAACATATCACGGTGAATTACATGATGGCGAAGGACAGTGTAAAGAAACGACTCAATGGTGAAGCCAACGATGGATTATCGTTTACCGAATTTACTTATCAGTTGTTACAGGGTTATGACTTCCTCTATCTTTACCAAAAACATGGCATCAAACTGCAATTGGGTGGTAACGATCAGTGGGGCAATATGACAACAGGTACCGAGTTGATACGCCGTACCTTGGGAAGTGATGAGGAGGCTTTCTGCTTGACCTGTCCCTTGATTACCAAAGCCGATGGTAAGAAGTTTGGTAAAACAGAAAGCGGCAACATTTGGTTGGACAGAAATCGCACCACTCCTTATGCTTTCTACCAGTTCTGGCTGAATGTAAGCGATGAGGATGCGGAGAAATATATCAAGATATTCACATCCTTGGAGCGTGAAACCATTGAAAGTCTGATAGCAGAACACCAACAAGACCCTGGACGTCGTACATTACAAAAGCGATTGGCACAAGAGGTGACCGTTATGGTACACTCGCAAGAAGACCTTGATATGGCTATTGAAGCCAGCCAAATATTATTCGGTAAGGCTACGAAAGAGAACCTGCAAAAGCTGGATGAGGCTACTTTCTTAGATGTGTTTAATGGCGTTCCTCATTATACGGTGAGCAAAGATTTGCTTGGCAGCACAGCCGTTGATTTCTTTACGCAAGACGGTATGGAGATTTTCCCAAGCAAAGGAGAGTTGCGTAAGTTGGTAAAAGGAGGCGGAGTGTCGCTCAATAAAGAGAAACTCGCAGCTTTCGACCAAGTCGTTACCGCTGAAGATCTCATTGACGGGAAATATCTGTTGGTACAACGAGGCAAGAAAAATTATTTCTTGATTACCGTTAAGTAATCTCTTGAACATGCTGTTGCACTTATTGTAGCAAACACGATACGACCTATACCTCATGAACACAGTGCTTGACAGTGCTGATCATCAAGCGGTATAGGTCTTTTTTAATGTATGATGATGTATGTGTACTGGGTACACATGATAGGGCGAAACTTACAAAAACGCCCATTTTATCGAACGAATGGTTTACTCTTGCAATCCTACAAATTGGTTGTATAGCTGCTGTGTCGCTATTTTATCTTTGTTATCTGCCAACAGCAGTGCGCAAAGTTATCGCTTACACGTGGACACCATCGTACCCCTTGCATCCGCAAAATCGATAGATACGCTGCAAATAGCTTTGCCCGATTCGCTCGATGGCTGTAGATGGGTAGAGAATGCTCCGTGGAATAAGGATAAACACCCTTGGCGCGCAGCCGCGCAAGTAGTGGGTATCAATGCCTCACTGCTTGCCTTTGATTATTATGTCTTGCATGCCAACTTCGCCAAAGTAACCAGTCGAACGCTGAAACGTAACCTTCAGCTCAATCAATGGTTTTGGGATGCCGATGTTTTCCATACCAACATGTTTTTCCATCCTTATCATGGCAATCTGTTCTTCAATGCCGCACGAAGCAATGGCATGAACTTTTGGCAATCGATACCTTATACCTTTGCAGGGGATTTGTTGTGGGAAATTGCCGGTGAGAACGAACTCCCGTCTATTAACGATGCACTGTCAACGGGTATAGGAGGGCTGGCAATCGGAGAGTGTACATATCGTCTTTCGAGCTTGGTGTATGATCAACGTCTGCAAGGTTGGTCACGTGTGGTGCGTGAGATATTGGGTGCTGCTATCAATCCTATTCGAGGACTCAATAGAGTGATCACAGGCGAAGCTTGGAAGGTACGCCAAAAGCATTATCTGTATCATGATGTGAACCGCTTCCCCGTTCATCTTTCCTTCTCTGTGGGTGGTCGATATGTTGACACTCGGCACAATGCAACAGGAGGTTTCACATCGCCTTACGTGCATTTTGAGGTAGAATATGGAGATGCGTTTGGACAGGAAACTCGACCGTATGATTATTTTAAGACGGATGTAGCCTTGGTCTTGGGACATCAACAAGAAATCGTCAATCACTTACAGATATTGGGACAGTTATTTGCCACTTCGCTTCGTGATACCAAAGGCATGCAAACTCGCTTCGGACTTTATCAACATTTCAATTACGACAATGCCAATGAGAGGCATGGGGGCATTCCTCCTTACCAGCTATCCGAGGCAGCCAGTGTGGGAATAGGGTGGATGTGTCGCATTCCGAACAAAGCTAAAAAAGTGGCTTTCCAACAGTCTGTCTTCCTCAATGCCATGCTCTTGGGCGGAGCATGGAGCGATTATTTAGGAGAACCGTATCACCGAACCTACAATATGGGAAGTGGTTTTACCGCCTATTCTTTTACCTCACTGCACTTGCCACGACAGTGTTCCCTCTCCTTCGACACTCGTTTTTTCAGAATGTATAGTTGGCGAGGTTACGAAGAGGTACCAGCAGGAACACCGCATGAGGAGTTTAGTGCACAAGGAGAGCACAGCCAAACCTCTGTATGGATGTTGCGCCCCACCTTCAAGTTGCCCCTTTGGAAACAATGGGGACTCCAATTATCGGGAGCCTATTATCACCGAGCCACTCATTACAAATACCATCCTGATGCAAAGGCGACAACCTATGAATGGCGCATGGGACTTTTGTATCAATTGCCACGATAAAGAGGGCTGATGGTTGCCCGTATTTTGGACATTTGTCATTTGTCTATTCGCTCCAAACTTCTTATCTTTGCAGCAACAGTTCAGTAGTGCTTACTTCTTAGCACAATCCATCTGTACAACATATTCACATCTATAAAATGAAGAAAATATTAGTCTGGCTGATGTTGGTAACAACAGGAATGACAGCCCAAACTACTCACCGTTTAAGTCCTACGGCTCGGTCGTTAGAAAAACGAGGCTATGTGAACGTACAAAAGTTGGACTCTTCTATCCAAGTCTCGTTAATGTATGCGCGCCCAGATAATTTCACAGGAACCGTTCTTTACGATGATTTGCGAGAAGCCTATTTGCATCCGCATGCTGCTCACGCCTTGGTAAAGGCGCAGAAGCGTTTGCAACAGTTGCGTCCAGACTTGTGCTTAAAGGTCTATGATGCCGCCCGTCCTATGGCTATTCAGCAAAAAATGTGGAATAAAGTAAAGGGAACGCCCAAATATTTTTACGTCTCAAACCCTGCACATGGCGGAGGTTTGCACAATTATGGGTTAGCAGTCGACCTTACCTTGTGTACCCTGAAGGGCGACACCCTTGATATGGGTACCAAGATTGACTATATGGGAGCCGCAGCACATATTGACAAAGAGTCCCAACTGGTTGCCAGTCGACGTATTTCTAAGCAGGCACAGCGTCATCGTGAGCTGTTGCGCAAGGTGATGCGCTATGCTGGTTTCAAGCCCTTGCGCACCGAGTGGTGGCATTTTAATTACTGCTCCAGAGCCCAAGCTAAAAAGTCTTATCGTGTGATACGCTAATGCTTGCGTGATTTTTATTCCATAGCAATACGAAAAGAGCAAAGCCATGAATGTTGAAACGTCTCAATTTATACACCAGCATGCAAAGGACGATGTGCGCAAGTTGGCATTAGCGGCTCACAAATATCCCGATGTAGACATGCCTTTTGCATTACAGCAAATCGCTGGAAGACAGACTGCTCAACGTAAACTGCCGTCATGGGCGTCGAATGATGAGCTACTTTATCCGCCTCACTTGTCTATGGAGCAATGTTCTTCGGAGCAAACGGCACAGTACAAAGCCAAATTGGCATGGCAATGTGTTCAATCTGATTTTCAAAACAAGGTAGAAGAACAATCCTCTACCGAAAATACTGCGCTGCTCAAGGCATGCTCTTTGGTGGATTTAACGGGAGGATTGGGGGTAGACTTTTCGTTCATGGCACTTCCGTTCCATGAGGCTGTGTATGTGGAGCGACAGCGTTGCTTGTGTGATATAGCCCAACACAACCTACCACTGTTGGGAGTGAGTCAGGCGCAAGTGGTTTGCTGTGACGGCGAGCAGTACTTGCAAACCATGCAACCAGCAACGGTGATCTACCTTGACCCAGCACGTCGTAATGATAATGGTGCGAAAACGGTTGCCATCTCCGATTGTACTCCCAATCTACTCTCTCTGCTTGTGGACTTGTTGGGAAAGAGTTGGGTCACGCTGGTGAAGCTATCACCTATGTTAGATTGGCACCAAGCGGTTGTGCAGTTCAACACCTTGTCAAACTGTGTGCGGCAGGTTCATATCATCGCCGTGAACAACGAGTGCAAAGAGTTGTTGTTTGTGTTGAGCCATCGGTGGCAGTCATCGCTTGCGGTGCATTGTATCAACAATGAGCAAACTTTTGTTTTTTATCCTCAACAGACGGTTGCCTCTCCTAAAATGTCTGTTCCTATCGGCAGTCACCTAATAGGACACAATCTTTACGAACCCAATGCTGCGCTGATGAAGGCTGGTTGTTTTGCGGAAATAGCACAGCAATTCCAAGTTGATAAGATAGCGCCCAACTCGCACCTTTATGTCAGCGGGCAAGAAGTGGAAGGCTTTCCCGGTCGTAAGTTCCGTATCAAAGTCATTTCCTCGATGAATAAAAAAATGCTGAAGACCCAACTTGCATCTATTCACCAAGCCAACATTGCGACACGCAACTTCCCCCTGTCTGTTGCCGAGCTTCGCAAACGGCTCAAAATACGTGAGGGGGGAGAGGTGTATATATTTGCAACGACAGACGTTGAGCAAAACCATTGGTTGTTGATTGGCGAGAAACTTTGATATTGAAGAATAATCTTATTTTTAGTCTGTGCGTAGGTTATCTATTTTGTGTGCAAAATTGGTCACCTTCAGGCATGCTTTCATGGTATCGAAGTGAATGATGACAGTGGAAAAATATCACCCTCTCGACTTGTAATTTTCTTTACAAACCCCCTTTCAAAACTCGCGTATTTGTCATCACTCGTATCCTTCGTTGCAAATATGCGCGTATTTTGAGAGTTACGGTACGCACTCTTTCAACACCCATAAAAACGACTGTTTTAGGCAGTTTTTACCCCATTTTTGCCTTGAAGCAATGGGATAGTCCAGTTAAGTGCATGTTCTAACACCCTTATCTCCATGACTTAATCGGCTTATTCACATGACTTAGTCGGTTTATCTCCATGAGATTGCTCGCTGTTTTCATGCTTTCGTGAACCAAAAAGGAGTGAGTTGCGTCATGAACCGATACCTGTAAGCAAGCTATGGTAGCATGATAGTAGGGTTGAGTCGTCCCTTTGCCTCCTTTTAACCTATTGTTCGCGCTCTAAAACGAAGAAAATAAAATGCCAAAAAACGGTTAAAATATTTGACATTATCCGTAGATTTTTTCACCGCAGAAAATCATTTTAGCAGGTGGATGTTGCAGTCTTTATCGTCGGTAAAATAAGGTTTGAAAATTGATCTTCATCCACAAGTGCGTATCTTGTTATTTCAGCATCATCAAAATGCTACCCACAGTGATGAGCAAAGCGCCTAACAGCACCTTAGGCGTGATATCCTCGTGTAGAAAGAGATATGCTAACAAAAGAGTAATCACCACACTCAGCTTGTCAATGGGTGCTACACGTGCAACATCTCCTTCTTGAAGAGCCTTAAAATAGAAGAGCCACGACAAACCTGTTGCTGCGCCAGAGAGAATGAGAAACACCCATGTACGCTGTTCGATGAGATGAATTTCATGCTGATGGTGCCCCCAAAACACTACACCCCAAGTAATGATAAAAATCATGACTGTACGGATGGCAGTGGCTAAATTGGAATTAATATCTCGCACACCCACTTTTGCAAATATGGCGGTCAATGCCGCAAAAAAGGCGGATAGTAAAGCGTAATATTTCCACATAATTGATTCACTGAAATAAGTATCCTTCTCAAGGAGGGTTCTCGGAAGCCATTGGGATGTCCTTAAGCAAGGAGAACCATGTATTAAAACATTCTTTAAGGATAACGAAGTTTAAGGAGGATTATTCTTCTTAATAGTGAATAATCATTATCTCACACGGTTTTCCAGCAAGATTAGATGAGAAAATAACGTCAGTTCAAGGGATAAGGCTTTCTGTGTCAGCGTGTTTATCTCGCATATACATTGTTATTTGAGCTTATAGTGTCATCTGCAGATAGCCCAACAATAGTCCTTTTTTAGAATAAAAATATACCATTATTCACTTATTTATGTAATAAATACGTGATTTCTTTTGTAAATTTCCTAAATAAGCGTATCTTTGTCAGCCTATATTGCTTATAATTTTATTAGAATAGAATGCCATCTATAGAAATTAAAAAGGTCGAGTCGCGGCGCGATTTGAAAAAATTTGTGGACGTACATTACGACCTTTATGAGGGAAATGAATACGATGTCCCTAATCTTTTCATGGATGATATGAATACACTCCGGAAAGATAAGAATGCTGCATTTGAGTTTTGTGAGGCAGAATATTACATTGCGTTCAAGGACGGTAAGGCTGTAGGACGCGTAGCTGCCATTATCAACCATCGTGCGAACGAAAAATGGAATAAAAAAAGCGTTCGTTTTGGTTGGATTGACTTCATTGACGACATTGAGGTGTCACGGGCTTTGTTTGAGCAAGTGGAAGAATATGGTCGTTCAAAGGGGATGACAGAGGTTGTCGGACCATTAGGATTTACTGACATGGATCCGGAAGGAATGCTGACTTGGGGATTTGACAAGCTCAGTACCATGATTACCATTTACAATTATCCCTATTACCCTCAACATTTAGAGCAATTAGGTGGATGGGAAGTGGATCAGGAGTATGTGGAATATTTCTTAGATGTTCCTAAGGAAATACCTGAGAAATATGCTAAAGTAGCAGAGATTGTTGAGAATCGTTACAATCTACATATCAAGAAACTCACCCGTCGTGAACTGCGAACCACCGACTATGGACGTCAGGTGTTTGGCATCATTAATGAGACTTACAAAGACCTTTATGGTTATTCAGAGTTGAGCGAGAAGCAAATTGATCACTATGTGAACATGTATCTTCGCTTTGCCGATTTGAATATGATAACACTCATAGAGGATTGGAATAAGGACAAAAAGCTGATTGGTGTGGGTATTTCAATACCTTCCTTGTCGTATGCCTTGCAAAAATGCCGTAGAGGACGTTTGTTACCTTTCGGTTGGTGGTATTTATTACGAGCCATTAAATTTCAAAAAACTGGCGGTGGAGGAGACTTGCTCTTATTAGGCGTTCTTCCTGAGTATCGCTCAAAAGGAGCAAATGCCTTATTATTTACCGACTTAATTCCCGTGTTTAACAAATATGGGTTTACATGGGCGGAGAGTCAAGTAGAGTTGGTGACCAACGAAGGCGTGCAAAGTCAATGGGGACCATTAAAGCCTACGAATCATAAGCGTCGCTGTTGTTATCGTAAAGAGATAAAATAGTACGTTTGGTATTCATCTTTTCTGATTTGGTTGATTTGTCCTACTTCCTCATGTGCACGCATGCGCTTGAATAGAAGGGAAACCTTACGCTTTATTTCGTTGTCAAGATGTCGACAATAAAAGTGTCTCAAGCGCCTTGAGTGTTCAATGAAGCCTCCTCTCTACGCTATAATTATACAAAGAACTATGACAGAAAAAATCAACACTAAATTAGAAAATAGTCAACAAAACAACAAGTCTGTCTCTCCTCAGCAACAAGCAGGTGCTGTTGCTTATACCGATGATAATATCCGTCACTTGTCGGATATGGAGCATGTGCGTACTCGTCCAGGTATGTACATCGGTAGATTGGGCGACGGCAAACTGCCAGAGGACGGTATTTATGTACTCCTGAAAGAGGTTTTGGACAACTCTATTGATGAGTTCAAAATGAAAGCGGGCGATCGAATAGAGATAGATATTGAAGATAATCTGCGAGTTCGAGTGCGCGACTATGGACGAGGCATTCCACAAGGAAAACTGGTGGAAGCTGTGAGTGTACTCAATACGGGTGGAAAGTACGACTCTAAAGCTTTCAAGAAGAGTGTGGGACTCAATGGTGTGGGTATCAAAGCCGTGAATGCACTGAGTGCTCATTTCGAGGTAGAATCGTTTAGAGAGGGGAAAGTGAGAAAGCTTACCTTTGAAAAAGGCGACATGAAAACCGATGAGACGACAAAGACTTCGGATGAATCTGGTACCTATATTTATTTTGAACCCGATGACACGCTCTTTAAGAACTATTCTTTCCACGATGATATTGTGGAAACGATGTTGCGCAACTACACCTATTTGAATGCTGGTCTCACCATTATGTATAACGGACGGCGCATCAAGAGTCGCAACGGCTTGGAAGATTTGCTGAACGATAACATGACTACAGATGGATTGTATCCAATCATACACATGATAGGTGAGGATATTGAGATAGCTTTTACCCACACCAATCAGTACGGAGAAGAATATTATTCGTTTGTTAATGGACAGCATACTACGCAAGGAGGAACGCATCAGAGCGCATTTAAGGAACATATAGCCAAGACGATTAAGGAGTTTTTTGATAAGAACTACGAATATACCGACATCCGAAATGGTATTGTAGGCGCTATTGCTATCAATGTTGAGGAGCCTGTGTTTGAGAGTCAGACCAAGATTAAGTTAGGTTCAACGCAAATGGCACCTGGAGGTGAAACCATTAACAAGTATGTGGGTGATTTCATTAAACGCGAAGTAGACAATTACCTGCATATTCATAAAGAGGATTGTGCGGATATTTTAGAGGCTAAAATCAAATCGAGCGAGCACGAGCGTAAAGCAATGGCGGGAGTAACGAAGCTCGCCAGAGAACGTGCGAAGAAGGCGAATTTGCACAATAGAAAGCTACGCGACTGTCGTATCCATTTCAGTGACGAGAAAAACGATCGGAAAGAAGAGAGCTGTATCTTTATCACAGAGGGCGATTCTGCCAGTGGCAGTATCACGAAGAGCCGTGACGTGAATACGCAAGCAGTGTTTTCATTGCGCGGAAAGCCATTGAATTCGTTTGGTTTGACAAAGAAAGTAGTGTATGAAAACGAAGAGTTCAACCTCCTTCAAGCTGCACTCGACATTGAAGACGGATTGGATACGCTGCGTTACAACAAAGTAATTGTGGCTACAGATGCCGATGTAGATGGGATGCACATCCGACTTTTAATCATTACCTTCTTCCTTCAGTTTTTCCCTGAGCTGATAAAAAAAGGTCATGTGTATGTGTTGCAAACGCCACTCTTTAGAGTTCGTAACAAAAGAACGAAGATAAAGAATAAGGATGTGATTGCTGAAGCGGATGAAAAGCTTGATAAGAAGGATAAAAAGAGCGACTTCATTACACGCTATTGTTATAGCGAGGAAGAACGGCAAGAGGCAATCAAGACACTTGGTCCCGACCCTGAAATAACTCGATTCAAAGGATTAGGCGAAATATCGCCCGATGAATTCGTACATTTTATCGGTCCTGATATGCGCTTGGAACAGGTGACACTGCATAAAAATGATCAGGTGCAAAAGCTTTTGGAGTATTACATGGGCAAGAATACCATGGAACGACAAAACTTTATTATTGATAATTTGGTTGTAGAAGAGGATATCCCAGAGGAAGATTCCACCTTAGTAAGCTGATTCTGAACCAACTTTATCACCATTACTTTTTAACGAAGTTTGAATAAATGAGAAGATTTATAGCGTGTATAATGTTCGGATGGGTGGTTTGCACCGTTTCGGCACAGTTTAATTTTAATTTTGGGAAGAATTCTCCTATTCGTAAATTGGAAATAGCGGAAATAGCTATTCAAAATTTATATGTAGATACTGTTCAGGAAGATCGGTTGGTAGAAGAGGCTATCCGTGGAATGTTAAACCATTTAGACCCTCACTCATCCTACACAACAGCAAAGGAAACCAAGGCCATGACAGAAGCATTGCAAGGCTCGTTTGATGGAATTGGCATACAGTTCAATATGATGCAAGACACGCTGATGGTGATTCAGACCATAGCAAACGGTCCTTCAGAAAAAGTAGGTATCATGGCTGGCGACCGTATCGTGAGTGTTAATGATAGTAGTATCGCTGGGGTGAAGATGGCACGTGAGGAGATTATGCGCCGATTGCGTGGCAAGAAAGGTTCGAAAGTAAAGCTTGGCGTCTTGCGTAGAAACATTTCAGGAATGCTCTTCTTCACGGTGATACGCGACAGAATACCCGTCAACACCATTGATGCCAGCTATCTTATCCGACCACAGTTAGGGTATATCCGCATTGGTAGCTTTGGGGCAACGACGTATGCAGAGTTCATGGCGTGCGTTAGTGATTTGAAGAAGCAAGGTATGCAACATCTTATTTTAGACTTGCAGGATAATGGAGGGGGCTATTTGCAAGCTGCTGTTCAGATTGCCAATGAGTTTTTACACCGCAATGACTTAATTGTATATACCAAAGGTCGCCGTTCTAATCGTAAAGACTATCTTGCAAAGGGCAATGGTAGTTTGCTATCTGGGAAAGTAATGGTGCTTATCAATGAGTTTTCTGCATCGGCTGCCGAGATTGTTACAGGTGCCATACAAGACCAAGACAGAGGACAAGTGGTAGGACGAAGGTCGTTTGGCAAGGGATTGGTGCAAAGTCCGATACAGTTTCCTGATGGAAGTATGATGCGACTCACCGTTGCTCATTATTATACACCATCGGGACGATGCATCCAGAAGCCCTATAAAAAGGGCGATCGTAAAGACTATGCACTGGAGTTAGACCAGCGTTTCAAGCATGGAGAGCTGTACAGTGCCGACAGTATCCATTTTGCAGACTCGTTAAAGCATTATACTTTGCGCCAGAAACGAGTTGTATATGGAGGTGGAGGTGTGATGCCCGATTACTTTGTTCCGCTGGATACGGCTAAGTTTACATCGTTTCATCGACAGTTGGCTGCTAAGTCAATCATTATTAATGAAAACCTCAAATACGTTGACCAGCATCGCAAGCAACTGCGAAAGAAGTATACATCTTATGAACAATTTTATCAATCGTATGAAGTTCCACAATCTTTCATCGATGCAGTGATAAAGGCAGGAGAAGAAGCAAAGCTGAAACCTAAGGATGAGGCAGAACTTCAGCGTACTTTGCCCATGTTGAAAAATCAGTTAAAAGCACTCGTTGCACGTGATTTATGGGGCATGAACGAGTATTTTAGAATAATGAACGAAACCAATGACATCGTACTCAAAGCGGTAGAACTCATGAAATAAATTTCAATTCGCACGATACGATACTCCCCGAAAATTATCCTTGTGATAGTTTTCGGGGAGTATTGTATGTATCATCGTTCTCCATAAGCGGTTTGTTGTGGGCTACATTTGAGGAGAGGAGGGTGTTAGAGGGTCATTATCTGGCTAATCCTGTTCCTTGGGAGTTATGCTCTCAATGCGAGTGCCTTATTTTCTGCTGCCTCCATCTGTTCACGTTCGCCAGGACCTTTGTCGTTGATTCCACAGAGATGTAGAATGCCATGGATGATGACACGGTGGAGTTCCTCCTCGTATGTCTTGCCAAATAGTTCGGCATTGGTACGGACTGTGTCAAGACTAATCACGATGTCGCCGTTCACAGTGTCGCCCTCATCATAGTCGAAAGTAATGACATCTGTGTAATAGTCGTGTCCCAGGTATTCGTTGTTCACCTCTAAAATCTTCTTGTCGTCTACGAACATATAGCCTACCTCGCCAATCTTTCGGCCGTAGGTGGCGGCTACGGCTTTGATCCAAGCCGAGGTTTCTCGTTTCTTGATGTTCGGCATCTTCACGCCGTCTGCATTATAGGTTATCATCAATCAGTATTTTTTCATTTGAATTTATGGAAATTACTACTCAAAGGCTACGGTTTGTCGCTTTTAGGTGCAACGGGTAAGAACTCCTTTACGTCTCTTCCGTAGCGTAACAGTTCGCGAACCATCGATGAACTTACACTGGCTAACTGTGGTTCGGTGAACAAGAAAATAGTATCAATGCCGCTTATATGGCGATTGATGTCAGCCTGTTCACGTTCGTACTCAAAGTCTTTTACCGATCGGACGCCTTTTATTATATAGGTAGCTCCTTCTCTTTTGGCAAAATCTACCGCCAAATCGTGATAGGACTTCACCGAAATTTTGGGCTCGTTGGCATACAACTTTGTAATTGCCTCTATGCGTTCGGCTTCAGAGAGCATGTGACTCTTTTGGCTGTTCACCCCCACACCGATGACGATGTGGTCGAAGAGAGGCAATGCACGCTTCACTACGGAGTCGTGTCCGATAGTGAAAGGGTCAAAGCTTCCCACGAAAATTCCAATTCTTTCTTTTTGATTCATGTTGAACGTTCGTGAGTTATGTAAATAATCCTGGTTCCATCAGGTTGCCTTTGTATGGGTCTCGCCCCAAATGTTCGTATGCTAAGTGCGTTGCCATACGCCCTCTGGGGGTACGCTTAATGAATCCTTCCATGATAAGGAATGGCTCATACACCTCTTCCACCGTACCTGTGTCCTCGCCAATGGCTGTTGCAATAGTACTTAATCCTACGGGACCGCCACGGAATTTGTCGATGATGGTGAGCAAAATCTTATTGTCTATCTCGTCAAGTCCATATTGGTCGATATTCAATGCCTGTAAGGCATATTTTGCAATCGCTGTATTAATTCCTCCATTGCCTTTCACTTGTGCGAAGTCGCGTACACGTCTTAGCAACGCATTTGCGATACGTGGCGTTCCTCTTGAGCGGCGTGCAATCTCATAAGCTGCCTCTTCATCAATAGGAACTTTTAAGATGGTGGCACTTCGGGTAACGATTCTAACCAATGTTGGCGGCTCATAATACTCCAAGTGCATGTTGATACCAAAGCGAGCACGCAAAGGAGCTGTTAAAAGTCCGCTTCTCGTTGTCGCTCCTACCAAGGTAAAAGGATTTAAATCGATTTGTATAGATCGCGCAGAAGGCCCTTTATCTATCATGATGTCGATGCGATAGTCTTCCATGGCAGAGTAGAGATATTCCTCCACCACAGGCGACAGTCGATGAATCTCATCAATAAACAGCACATCATTGGGCTCAAGAGAGGTCAGAATGCCTGCTAAATCACCCGGTTTGTCAAGCACTGGTCCACTTGTTAGCTTAAAGCCAACGCCCAATTCGTTGGCAATAATGTTGCTCAAGGTTGTCTTTCCCAATCCCGGAGGGCCATGTAAAAGCGTATGATCTAAAGGCTCTCCACGATATTTGGCTGCTTCTACAAATATTTCTAAGTTCTCAACAACCTTTGGCTGACCGCTAAAATCGTTGAATTTTAGTGGTCTTAGCGCATTCTCAAATTCCTTCTCGGCGGATGAGAGGCGTTCTTCTCGGATATTAAAATCTTCTTCCATGATTGTTGGACATCTAATTAGTTCTTGCAAAGATAATGAATAAAATCTACAATGCGAACTCCTCGCTATTTTTTGACACTTGGTTGCATTTTAATTTGTGTACTTTTGTAAAAAATAAACAATTATCTCTTTAGAATATGGAACACGAAAATACAGAAGAACAAATGCCTTGGTGGAATGTTATCCTATCGGGTGGAATGTTGGTCATAGGACTACTTTTCCCTTACTTTGGGTTGGATTTTGTAGAAAAGCCTCAATTCATGTTGGCTTGGTATCTACTTGCTTTTGCCTTTGTGGGCTTGCCTGTCATGAAAGAAGCATGGGAAACAGCCCTCAAGGGTGATGTCTTTAGCGAATTTATGCTCATGACCATTGCCTGTATTGGCGCCTTTGCCATTGGCGAATATCCTGAGGGAGTGGCTGTGATGCTTCTTTATTGTATTGGAGAGGCTTTGCAAGACAGAGCCGTTGACCGTGCACGTGATAACATTCAAGAACTGATTGCTTTTAGACCTACCGTAGCTAAGGTTGTTGTCCAAGGGAAAATCATCGAAAAATCGCCCGAAGAAGTGCAGGTAGGTGATATTCTTGAGGTCAAAGCGGGGGATAGAGTACCCCTCGATGGCAAACTTGTTTCTGCTTCGGCTGCGTTCAATACCGCTGCCCTTACGGGCGAGTCGCTACCACGAACCTTTGAAACGGGTGGAGAAGTGTTGGCAGGAATGATAGCTGTGGATGCAGTATCTCATTTAGAGGTCGTGCGTCCTGCCAGTGAGTCGGCTGTTTCACGCATCTTAAATATGGTGGAATCGGCAGCAGAACGAAAAGCTCCCACCGAATTGTTTATTCGACGTTTCGCACGAATTTATACACCAATCGTCATCGGTTTGGCACTGTTGACGGTGGTATGTCCTTATCTATATAGTATTTTTGACAGTCAGTACAGCTACGTATTTACTGACTGGTTCAGACGAGCTCTTGTCTTTTTGGTTATTTCTTGTCCGTGTGCATTGGTTATCAGTGTTCCTTTAAGTTATTTCGCAGGCATAGGACTTGCCTCAAAACATGGCATCTTGTTCAAAGGAAGCAATTACTTAGATGCCATTACAGAGGTGGACGTTGTGGCATTTGATAAAACAGGAACCTTAACTACTGGTGAGTTTGCGGTTCAGTCTGTAGTAGGATTAGACCAAGAGGCTTTGCAAACCGTGGCTGCTATGGAGAAGTCGAGCAATCATCCTATTGCCCAAGCCATTTTGAAGTATTGTCCTACGGAAGAAAACATCAGCTCTCAAGATATTGCAGGCTATGGTCTTAAGAATGATGAATGGCTTGTAGGCAACTTAAAACTGTTAGATCGTGAGCAAGTATCTTATGCTGACGCTTTGCGTAGCATACCAGAGACAGTGGTAGCGGTGGCTCGAAAGGGAAAATATGTTGGGCATATAATTCTTGCCGATACCATTAAAGAAGATGCAAAGAAAGCGATTTCAGATTTGCCTGTACGAGCTGAAATGCTTTCTGGCGACCGTCAGGAATTAGTAACCAAGGTGGCTGAGAACTTAGGTATATCGCATGCGTATGGTGATTTGCTGCCTGATGGGAAAGTTTTGCACCTTCAAAATGTCAAGAAAGCAGGAGAGCGGGTTGCCTTTGTAGGCGATGGTATCAACGATGCACCAGTTCTTGCTTTGAGTGATGTGGGCATTGCCATGGGAGGTTTAGGCTCCGACATGGCTATAGAAACGGCAGATGTCATCATTCAGACCGATCAACCCTCGAAGGTAGCTTGTGCCATGAGGATTGGAAGATACACCCGACGCATTGTCCATCAGAACATTGCATTGGCTCTGGGCGTTAAAGCCGTGGTTATGCTCCTTGGCTTGTTGGGCTTTGCCAATCTGTGGATGGCTGTTTTTGCCGATTCGGGGGTGGCTTTGTTAGCTGTTCTCAATGCCGCTCGCATCTTCTTTAAGAAGCAAAACTAAAGAGATTTTGACTTTTTTAATATTAATTCTATGAAGGTTTACAGAAATACCATCTTTACATTATTATTAATAGTTTCGAGTTGTCTTCGTCTTTCGGCTAGTACAAATGATAGCATATATGTGGCAGGAAAGTTGGTAGATGCAATTACAAACGAACCTATAGAAGATGCCAATCTTACCTTCATGCGTATCGATAGTCTTGTGGTAAGTCAGGGGCGACCAATCGATTGGTGCAAGAAATATGGGATTACGGATGGTACCGTCTTGATTACTTATAACATCCCAGTACCCAATACGGGCAAGTATATCATTCATATTACATCGCCCAAATATGAAGATGAGTATATAGATATAGAGATACCTGACAAGCTACATGGAAAACGGCCCGAATCCTTTGATGTTGCCGACATTAGGATGAACAAGGTGCATTTACTGGGAGAAGTTGTAGTGCATGCTTCGAAAGTGATGATGGTGAATAAAGGAGATACGATCGTTTACAATGCTTCTGCTTTTCAATTGGCAGAGGGATCTATGCTGGATGCACTCATCGCTAAGTTACCCGGAGTGCGACTCACTGAAGACGGACAAATATTTGTCAACGAGCAATATGTCAGTTGCTTACTTGTCAATGGCAAGGATTTCTTTCAAGGAAATCCCTCTGTTGCACTTAAAAATCTCCCGGCCTATACTGTGAACAAGATTAAGACATATAGGCGAGGAGACAGAGCAGATTATTTGTTCAAACGAGATTCTATCGAACGGCTGCAAGATGATTTGGTGCTGGATGTTGCCTTAAAGAAAGAGTATATCGAAAGTTGGCTTGCCAATGCGAATGTTGGCTATGGCACAGACGACCGCTATGTAGCCCGACTTTTTGGAATGCGCTTTTCGAGCAAAAGAAGAATAGCCGTATTTGCAAATCTGAATAATATTGGTATCACGCAGCAGCCAGGTGAAAATATTGAACATTCTGCCGAAATCTTACCAATACAACCTTTTACCGACAAGTCGGCAGGTATGGACTTTTACACGGAATTTGGAGAAAGCAAGAGCTCTTATAGCTCTGTATTCACTGCAACCCATTGCAATAAAAATGTCATTACTGAAACCGCAGCCAATAGTATATTGGCTGACTATCATGCGTTTTCGCGTTCTCTCTCCTCAGCCCAATCCTCTCGCACAGAACTAACTTGGCGCAATTTGTTGTGCTTACCATTACCCAAAGTTTATACAGAATTTACTTTTGGTGGTGAATACGGCCGATTCAGAAGTGATGCTATGAGCCGAAGCATAGAACTAGACAAACTACCTTACGAAAGTTACCGCCTTGCATCACTCGACAGCGTGTTCAACCACACAGCCCAATCTGACGTGCTCCGATCGTTAGTGAATAGCTACGAACGCCAAACTTTTGAAACGACACATCGAGGCTCATTCATCGCATCGGGGCTTTCGAAGTGGGAAAGTCCCTATACAGGAAATCCTCTCTCGCTGTACGCTGAATTTGCATACGAGAAGCAACATTACAGCAATGCGGCGGCATACACGCTGAACAGTATCCCAGCGTCCAATACGCTATCTCAAAAACAAGCAGAAAAATCTTTTTATGAGGATACTCGAGGCAAAGTCTCTCTTAATTACGAATACTCTTTGCCTGCCAATCTGAAGCTGCTTGCCAAATATGAATTTGCAGCTCAGCGTACAAGTAGCGACCGCCGCCTTGATACCCTTTACATATTGCCAGATTTAGGTGTTACCCAATTGTTCGCAGCCGACCTCCACAATAGTTTTAATCGGAACTTGCGGCGCATCACCCATACACCCGAAATGCAATTGCGCTATGCTTCTCCCCGATGGCTCGTATCCCTAAACGTTCCTCTAAGAATGGTCAATGTGCACTTACACGAGAGTAGACTATCAACCGAATCTTCAGACCCTCGCCTAAGTTATACCGTATTCGAACCCTCACTGAATATCAATGGAAACAATTGGGCTTTCTCTTACGCCTATCGCGAAGAAGAACCCAACATGGTGTATTTTACGGGTTTGAGTGACACGAGCGACCCACTAAGTGTAATGAAAGGCAATCCTTCATTGCACAACAAGGGTCTCCACACCGCAAGCATCAATTACTCAAAAAGTAATGCTGAAAAGGTGAGAAATTTTGGTTTGTCGGGTACTTTTTCTTTCTCACACAATGAGACGACGCTACAACGCCTTTACGACAGGCAGACAGGTGTTTCCACTTATACTCCGCTCAATGTCAATGGCAATTACGACTTGCAGTTGCGTGGCAATTTCACACAAGCCATTGATAAACACAAGCACTTTTTTCCTGAAATTACAACTCAGATTGACATCGCAAGGAGCGTAGGCTATGGTGGAGTACTGGGAAACAACAATGTGTCTTCGCGTATTGCGATGAAGAGTTTTACATTTAATAATCAGCTTGGCATCAAATACCAAGCCGGGGATATCTCCCTCAATTTCTTAATACGCAGCGAGTGGTTGTATGGTGTTTCATCCGAAGCAACATCAACAGACATCAGCATACGCAAGTTTCGCTATGCTTTCGTTGCATCGTTACCTATTCTTTGGGATATTCAGTTGGGAACGGATTTATCGCTTTATACCAAATACGGCTACGAAGCACAATCCATGAACACCAACAATCTCGTATTAAATGCAACCCTATCTAAGTCCATTTTGCGCAATAAAAACTTAACGTTACAACTTACGGCATTCGACCTCTTTAATAGACTGAACAACATACAGCAAAGCATCAACGCTCAAGGGCGTATAGAAACTTGGTCGAATACGCTACACCGCTACGTCATGCTGCATCTGATTTATAGATTTAACAAAAAGTCCAAATAACAAGCAATATGACGATGACTTATAAACTCACGTCTCCTTTGATATCAATTATTCTCCCCAGCTATAATGCTGGAAAATATCTTCAAGAGGCTGTAGAGAGCGTAATCAATCAAACCTATACATCCTATGAACTACTTATTTTGGATGACGGGTCTACTGATGGTTGTACTGATTTCCTTAATAACATTAGTGATAATCGTATCCGACTAATAAGACGAAAACATAATTACATCGCTACAATCAACTATGGACTATCTGTAGCTAAGGGTAAATACATAGCTCGTATGGACGCAGATGACAAAATGTTTCCCACACGATTAGCAGACCAAGTGGCTGTAAAAAATCTATGTCTTTTGTCTTATTATTTTACCAAAAAACGGCCATCTAAAATCTTCAAAATAGAAAAAATCAATAGGCAAACGCCCTACAAAAATGCGCTGATTTTCACAAAACAAGCGCCTTTTTAAGCTGAAACATTGACTTTACGGTCTTGGAAACATGTATTAAAGGTGTTATTCACATACTTCAACGTCATTAAAGCATGCAAATAGCAGGCTTATCTCAATGCTTCAGCCGCCAAAAAGGGGCAGGAATTGGATTGAAAAGAGTTGATATTTGTGTAACGTGTTCAATAACAAGAAATTACAAACCTTGCTCATAACTCGCGTATTTGCGACCAACTTTGCCGTTGGTTGATTTCACGCGAGTTATGAGAGGTACTTTGTAATGAAAATTCAGAACTAATGAGCTTTCCATTTAGCATACCTCCAATGCTGCGTACGCAGTCTTGTTGGTGTTTTTGGTAGTTACTCAATCACCCTAAAAAGTAAGTGCTGTAGTTGCTCCTTTCCTAAAAAGCGTTGCTTATTTCTATAACTTACAGAAGTTGAGAAAAGGAGACGGTATAAAAAAGAATTTTTATGATAGTAGTCATAGCGTTAGTGGATGAAATCACTGATGCAGAATCAGACGATTAGCTCATGCAGATTGTTGAAAACAACAACGGGTGTGCAGCTCTTACATCCTACGCTATGACTACTTCAAACTTAAGTACTAAAATAAAATATTTTACATGCTTACATCTTGATGACCGTCTGTATGTTCGTAAACTCGTTGGTGGCATCAATAATTCTTAGCAGTTTGTCCCAGTTGGCAGCTGGTTCATGCTTGTGGTTGTAGGTTCTCACCACGTTGATGAGCAGCTTGCCATTTGCTGTTGAAGCTTTGGAGACAAAGGAGCCACACTCGTTGGTCACGTTCTTGTGAAGTTGCTCTAATGCATCTGCCGACACCTTGTATCCTTCGGGCAGTGCTATTTCTATATTCCATATTGTTTGTCGTGGCGAAATCATATCAATATCGGCAGTGCGGTGGCGTTGTTGTCCTTCCACTTTTAACACTCCTCCCAGTAGTTTGCCAGTAGAGATGATGAAGTTGCGCCCAGCCTTTTTTACCATTCCCTCCATGGAATAGTTGGTGGTGTAGGTCAGGTTACGGTTTTTCTTGGAGGTACCCACCGATACGATTTTGCAGTCTCTGATGTTTTTCGGTGTATTGTCCCAATAGCTTTTCACTAAATCTTTGAGCTGTTCCTGTTGCTCTTCTTTTGCCTTTTCCAGTGTTTGCTGTTCGGCTTCTGCCTTTCTCTTTCCCAGTGCCTCTGTAAATGGCTTGGCATCAGTCATTCGGTCGAGGTATGAGTCGTACACGTCTTTCAATGTAAGTATCTCTGTGCCGAGTTGTTCGCGGATGGTGCCAGTGGCACGATGGTTATGGTTAATCGCCAACTCCGTACCGTTTTCTATCTTTGTTTTGAGCGTATAGGCACTTTGGTTGTCCTCAGCTTTGCTGGCAGGCAGCACAAAGACAGGATAATCTTTTTTAGCTTCTTTACTATTCTCGGGTTGAAGAATGGCTTTGCGCCCTTGCATGTCCGTTCTCAATTCTCCTGCTATGTTAATCGATGGACACCACGAATAGTAACGTTCACCCTCCTTGAGGTAGAGGAACGGCACACCATTGGCATAAACAGACAGTTGATCGATGGGTTCGCAACCAGCCAGTGTGGTGATACCTATTCTGGTTTTCTTAATTCCAGCCTGTAAGAGCCGCAATTGAAGATTGTAGGCGAATCTACGGAGTGAAGCATCTACGATACGATCCTTGGCATATGTGAAGCACAAAAGGTCGTAGATATAGTCGGCTCTATCAGTGATGTTCGGGAATTGTTTTTTAGCTGCCTTGCAGTATTTTCTGAGTTCAAGGTTGCCGAAATAATCTAATGTCGCTACACGATAAAACTCAAATGCATCATCCTGTATGTCCTTGGCTTTGGGATTGGCATGTAGTCCTTTGTGTTTGGAACTGGGTGGGATAAACTCTCCTTTGAGTCGTTTACCCTGAATGTTGAGTATCGTTATAGGGGAGTGCTCCAGCTGATGATACCATAGGTCTGGGTTGGTTGTTTCTACATTAGTCACTTCAGCATCAAGGATGATATTCTTGTCCTCATCGGTACTCTGTTTGAAGTCTGGAGCACCGTTTAGTGTTCGATATTGTGAGGTGAGGTCTTTGTCTAACGTGCAGTGCACCTTCTTCCAGAGCATAGGGTATTCTTCCTGATAGGAGATGATAAACGGTTCCATGGTATGCTCCTCAAACTTCTTCTCTTCGTAGGTGAAGATGTCAATGTTGTCACCTACTGCCAATCCTGGCACCGCTAATTTCTGCCCTTTCTCCTTGTCCTTTTTTCCTTCTGCAGTATTCACATAGTCATCTGTGCTGACTTCCCTTATAGTACCATCGGGTTTAATGACTCTTACTCCGAGTACATGCTGCACTTTCTCGCTCCAACCCAATCGGTAACGTTGGTAATAGGAAATGAAGTCAAACTCGGAATATTTCTTAAGTGCAGCTTGGTCGTTAATGTGTATACATACACGATTGAGGTCGCTGGAGATAATGTTTCGCTTCATCTTGAAGCTCAAATTGATTACAGTGAGGAGATTCAAGTGCGACTTCTGGGCAACGCTCACGTCGCGGTAGGACGCCACGATGACGGCACTCTCGTTCTTGTACTTGGAAGGGATGTTGGTGTTTTTGAATTGTGGGAGATCCATCGCCCATACGTTTTTCCTAATGGTATCGGCAAAGGCTTTGTACTTCTCCAACTTGTCTGCATACACGCATGTAGTGCCTATCAACAGCAACGTGCATAGGCACACTCTCATTTTACTTACTCTGTTCATGATATCTGTTTTTTAGTTTAGGTTCGTGATTACCAGCTGCTCGTTGCATGCATCGTTCCACTTGCTTAGCATGTTGTTCCACTTCATGATGTCCGCCTTGGGTAAGAGACGTTGGTGAATGGTGAGTACACGGCGCAATATGACGCAGTTGCCTTTCTGTGTAAAGGTGCACTCCATCGTTCCTTGTGGCATGTCGAATTTCTTCGAAGGAGGTATCATAACCTTGCAGCTTGCTGGCAGTTGCACACTTACTTCGCGTACGATGCGGCACCGGAGTGGGAGCATAACGTCGTGAGTGCGGTCGGTAGTATCTATTCTTTGCGAGAACAGTTCGTTGTGAGGATTTAGTTCTACGTACACCTCATGGTCTGCTTGTTGCACTCCCGTGCGGTTGATGATCTTACCTTCGAGTATTGCCCACGGCTCTCTGCGGTCTTTGACGGTCCACTTTACATCAGTAATTTCGTGAGCATGGTCGTCAGCATTCATTGCATTGGCGAGGAGGAGAAGCTTATCGCCTTGCTGTGTCGCATCATGTGTCCGCATGAAAAACTCCTTCATATCGCCACACCACGCATTACTGACGCGTCCCACGAGGCGAGGTTGGTTGTTCATCTCTAATGTATAATGGTATGAAAGACTGTCCACAGAACTGTTACTGTTCAATATGGGCAGAGTCATGAGCGTGCAGTTAGCACCATTCTCCACCATAGCCTCTCGCCCTTGGATGTTACCAGGGATGTATGTTGCTGGAATAAATCGATTGGTGGCATCCAGCCAATAGGTCTTGCCACCGTGGCTTAGCATACAAATCATGTGGTTGACAGCTCCCAAGGTAGGCACGTCACTGGCTTTGAAAGGGATGTCTTCCGTTCCGATGTCCACCAATCGTGCATCCATTTTCTGTGCTTTAAGCAAAGTGCAGAGCAGCATCGCCATGCCTTTGCAGTCGCCATAACACTTGCGTACAACTTCTGCAGGCCGATCTGGCTGATGTCCAGTGATGCCAGCTTCGAAAGCAACATACCTGATATTCTTTTGTACCCATGCATATGTATTGCGAATGCGGTCCTCATCGGTCTTTGCTCCTTGTCCAATCTCTTTCAGTATAGTGGGAAGGTTCGGGATCTGAGTGTCTATTTGGGTTAGCTCGTTAGACCATTTGTACATGTCTTGATAGTCGGAAAAAGCTCCTACGATACAGATATATGGGTAAATGGAAGCCATTGGAGGCATCGCATTCTCCGACACCATGCCTTCCATGTCGGTGATGGTATAGGTATAGACTCTGTCATTGGCATCCTCTGTCTGTTCAAATTTGATGTTCGGAGTGAAATTTTGGTGTATTAGTTTGAATTGATTGAACTGCTTGGGAATACGGATAACTACGGTCTTGTGTTTAATCTTGAAATCTTCGGAAAGATAAATGCGTGTGAAATAGCGCACATCTTTGAAAGTACGTTCAAACTTTACCTTGCTCTCATGGCGTTTCCGATCGAAGTTGATATTGAAAAAGCAGACCTTGGTGTCATCGTAGAATACATTTTCGGGCGTAGCGTTTCGATATTGTGCGGCACCTTTTCCAGAAGCTTTATCCAGAGAGATAAACTCGCCATACAAGGTGTATGGCTGTATATTGATATTACGAAGTGAGAGAGACTGATAATGTGTTGTCACTGTGTTCTTCACAATTGGCTTACCATCGTTGTCAGACATGAACACGTAGGTATCGGTACAGTCATCTATTACAACGTCTTTCACGGGCTTTGCGCCCCAGATAGAGATGGATGTCAGCGTCAGCAGCAGAACAAGCCATAGTTTCAAGTGAGAAATGTCATTCATCAGAAATGTTTTTAAGATATAATATATTGAAATTTAGTTCTTCATCTTAGTGGTTGTAAAAATAACAAAAATATTAATACGCGAATACGTTTTGTTCTTTTTTTTTATTAGAAAAAGGAAAGTTCATGCTGTTTTGCTGCCAGTTGTCTGCGCTTGTCAAATCTTTGCCTCGTAATGGTGAAATAATAAACCATTTGTTTTTTGAATCAAAGGAGAATGATAGTTTGGATTTATTAAAAGAGAAATGCTCACAGAAACATCCTCATATATAAAAAACGGTGCAATCTATTCGACTGCACCGTTAGTTAGAAAACCACGTTTTGTGGTATTATTTAGTTGCTATGCAATGGCTGCTTCTTTTTCTTGTTCGTTCTTAATCTTGCGTCCCAATACCAAGTAAGCAATTGGAGAAGCGAGGAAGATAGAACTTAATGTACCTACGAAGACACCAACGATCATAGCAAAGGCGAAACTGCGAATGCTGTCAGCACCCAAGATGAATATTGGAACTAACACAATGAGTGTAGAAACAGATGTGTTAATGGTACGAGCCAATGTTTGGTTGATAGAGTCATTGAAGGTCTTTTGTATATCTTGTTTTGGATGTAGCTTCAAGTTCTCGCGGATACGGTCGAACACAACAACGGAGTCGTTAATGTCGTATCCAATCACTGTAAGGATAGCACCGATAAATGTCTGGTCTATTTCGAGAGAGAAACCTATCCAACCGTAGCACAATGAGAACAAACCTATCACCATTGTGGTGTCGATAATCAATGCAGCTACAGAACCTATGGAGAATCCGATGTTGCGGAAGCGCAATAAGATATACAAGAAGATACAAATTAACGCTATCACAACGCTCTTGATTGCATTGTTGGTGATGTCCTTTGCAATGGAAGGTCCAACCTTAGAAGAACTGATAATGGAACCTCCTTCACGAATATCAGGATTCTTAAAGGCTTCAATATTTGCTTGTTTCACCATGCCCGCTTTAGTCAAGGCATTGTAAAGGATGGTTTCCGCCTTGTCATCCATTTGAGGATCGTTGCTCTCTAAGTTATAATTGGTGGATACACGGAATGTTTTTCCGTCGGTACCAATAGCGATTACATTCGTGGTTGCCAGTTCTCCTGCATTTTTACCCACTGTATTTTTGAAAGCATTGTTCAGTACGCCACGTACATTTTCCACATGCGTAGCTTTATCTACGGTAACTACATAGTTGCGACCACCTGTGAAATCAATACTCTGACTCAAGCCACGAACAACAAAACTACCGATACAAATAATGATAGCAATGGCATAGATAGTACCACTTGTCTTGAACATCTTCATAAAGTTGTAGCGTGTATTCTGCATCATATTTTCAGAAATACCTGTCCAGAACTTCAAATTGAGCCACTTATCTTTGTTGAGTTTGTATTCATAAACCAAACGAGTCAAGAATACTGCACTGAAGAATGAGCAGGCAATACCAATCAACCATGTGGTGGCGAAGCCTCGAATAGGTCCTGTACCGAATACCAAGAGGATGACACCAGTGATTGCAGAGGTCAAGTTAGAGTCGAAAATGGCACTAAAGGCATTGCTGTAACCTGCTGAAACGGCTTGTTTCATACCCTTTCCAGCTCGTAACTCTTCTTTGATACGTTCGTATATCAGCACGTTGGCATCGACGGCAGTACCTAATGAAAGCACCATACCCGCAATTCCCGACATCGTTAGTGCTGCTTGGAATGAGGTAAGAATGCCCAACGTAAAGAACACGTTAATAATCAAAGCACAGTTGGCTATCATACCAGGGATGAGATTGTACATCACAATCATGTAAATCATCAGTAATACGAATGCCAATGCAAACGAGATAATTCCTTGTTGGATAGATTGTGCACCCAATGTAGGACCAACAACCTCCTCTTGAACGATACGTGCAGGCGCAGGCATACGACCAGATTTCAAGGTGTTGGCTAAGTCCTTGGTGTCCTCAATGGTGAAGTGACCAGTGATAGAAGATTGTCCTCCATCGATTTGTCCATTGATACGGGGAGAGGTATATACCAATCCATCGAGCACAATAGCTACAGCTCTACCGATATTTGCTTTGGTGATGGCTGACCAACGACGAGCACCGTCTGTGTTCATCGTCATGGAAACCTCTGGCTGACCTGATAGATGATTAAACTGATCGGCTGCATCTGTAATCACATCACCTTCCAAAGGAGCGCGTCCTGTGGTGGTAGTAATCTTCAAAGCATGCAGCTCAAAATAGTTTTTCACTTGCAAACCATCTGCTGGCTTTGCACTCCAAAGGAGTTTGAGGTCTGCAGGAAGGATTTGTTTTGCGATATCAGAATGTATCAATCGGTTGATTTCTGCTGTATCACGTACGTTGGCATAACCTACACAACTTAGTGCATTTTGTCCTGTTGTGCTTAGAATAGCCAACAATGGATGCTCTTTTTTAGCAGCAGCCAACTGTGCGTCATTAGCAGTCTGTACATTCTTTGTTTGATTTTCCTCTTTGATTTGGAATTTAGGTTGCGCCTTCTTTACCTTTTGAGCAGCTTTGGGTTGAGCCACTGTAGAGTCAACGGCAGTTGTGTCTTTCGCAACACTCTCGCCATGTGCAAGTTGTGCATCCAATTGGTTCAAGTAAGGAATTATTTCTTCTGCATTGAAGGTCTCCCAAAACTCAAGGTTAGCGCTTCCTTGCAAAAGCTTACGCATGCGCTCTGGTTCGCGGATACCTGGCATCTCTACCATGATACGTCCTTCTTCACCTTCCAACTTTTGGATATTAGGTTGAACTACACCAAACTGGTCGATACGAGTTCGTACCACATTAAATGAGTTGTCAATGGCGGCTTGTGACTCTTTACGCAGTGCTTTCTCTACTTCCTCATCACTGCTCTGTGGGTTTACTTTGCCTTGCAGTTGTTGGGTAGCAAAGATTTCAGCAAGTCTGCGCTGTGGCGCATTCTTCTTGAAAGCCTTAATAAAGAGTGAGATAAAATCGCTCTGACTGGTCTCTTCTTCAGCTCTTGCTTCCTTCATCGACTTTACAAAATCAGGGTCTGTCTTGTGATCAGCGAGCATTTCGATGACATCAGGTACCGAAATCTCAAGAATCACATTCATACCACCTTTTAGGTCAAGTCCAAGTCCGATTTGTGTCTCTAAACATTTCTGATAAGAGTAAATGCCTAAATACTTCACAGAGTCTTTGTACTCCTGCTGTGCTATCGGATCTTTCAGCTTGGCAGCTTGGCTATCGTAATAGCGTGTGGCGGCAGAAAATGACAAATAGAAGATGCTTGCAAGCGTCAAAAGGACGGCTGTTACAATTACAATTCCTTTGTTTTGCATTTTAATTTATTATTGATTATTGTTTTTTCCAAAAAATTATAGACGTGCAAAGATACTATTTTTTTGTTACTATGAAAAATTTATAGCGCTTAAATGTATATTTTTGAGCATTTTGCACTTATTTTGCTTGCTTTTCGAGCCAGCAATAAATGGGGTAGTGGTCACTCGTTTTGATTTTATTGTCTACTTGACAGTGGTATGGTTTTAAGTTTTTTGAACACATCAGCTGGTCTATTCTCACATAGAATCCTCCTAAATGATAGGAAATCCCAGGTCCATTGCCTGTCTCAATGTAGCAGTCGCGCAGATGTTTGGCAATGGTTCTCCGTGCAAACGAGTTGGGACCGTCGTTAAAGTCACCACAGAGAATGATGGTTTTGTCTTGATGTTGTTCTATATACTGGGCAACAGCTTTGGCTTGTGGAGCGCGTATCTTAGTGGCATTTGCCAACTTATGATATAATGACTTCGAACCTATCTTGATTGAGTCTGTTTCTAATTTGCCTTTAACCATGCCCTTAAAACTATCCTTGTCTTCTTCTGTGAGTCCTATGGATTCGAGGTGGTTGTTGATGACGATGACAGTATCTCCTTTGATGTCAAGAAAGAAAGCCGTTGAATGATTTCCTTCGGAAGGATAGTGAATAGCTTCTTTCTTCAAAATAGGAAACTTACTGTAAATAGCCATTCTGTCCGATCCTTTTTCGGTCAGTGAAAAGTCATGATAGGCATAGATAGGATTGAGTGCAGCCTCTATGCGTTCTTTCCCTACCTCCGTTGTCTCTGCTTCTTGTAAGCATACAATGTCAGCATCTTGTGCTCTCAGATAGGAGAGAATAGGGTTTGCTTTTCCCTTATCTTCCCAGCCTGCAAAGTACCACACATTATATGAAAGTACCTTGATGGCATGTGGTGGCGCTTCTTTGGGTAAGTTCAATGGACAGTAATTGCGAATAGGAGGGAAACAAAGTGCGAACCCGATGATGGGAATCCAACAGTTTTTGAAATGGAAAATAACCCAAGCCACTAAAAAACCTATGTTCATTATTAGCAACACAGGCAGTAGTAGTCCCATGTTTGCCAAAGAAGGATGGACTGTAGGGTCTAACCTATCGGCATATCCCGCTATGAGCATGACCAAAATAGTCACCACGTTGGCGATAGCGAGGATTTGGATTATTATTTTTTTTACAAACCGAATCATGTAAATTTACCGACGGTTACTGCTGTCAAAGAGTTTTCGCTTCTCTTCACTCGACAGACTGTCATACCCACTTTTGCGTATTTTGTCTAAGATTCTATCTATCTCTTCTTGCTCTTTCTGTTTGTGAGCGTTGTAATCCCAGTCGCTTTGGTGCTCCTGATAAGACTCATGTGGAGGCGGCGTCTCTGCTGATTTGTGCGTATGTCTTTCCCATTTATCCTTCAGATTTTCAAAGAATTGCTCACCTTCCGAACGAGAGGAGGAGCCGTATGGGTGACGTTTCCAATAACGAATGAGGAAGAATCCCACAACCATACCGCCCAAGTGTGCGAAGTGGGCTACATTGCCACCTGTGGTAGTGAGTGCCATGACCAATGAGATGCCTGCGTACAAGATGACAAACCATTTGGCTTTGATAGGAATAGGAAGGGGGAAAATAAAAATTCGTTCTTCTGGGAAAATCATCCCAAAAGCCAACAAAAGTCCATAAATCGCACCAGACGCTCCCACGGTAGTCCAACGATTCAGAAACTCATCCATGGAAATTCTCAAGCCTTCTAACTGTACTGTGTCGTAAGCTGGCAGCCCTTCTACCAAAAAAGAGCCATATTGCGCCATCTCTTGAAACAATCCAGCTCCGACGCCACATGTGAGATAGAAGAACAGAAACTTCTTTGGTCCCCATACGCGTTCCACTACACAACCAAACATCCATAAAGCAAACATATTAAAAAATAGGTGTTCGAAAGAGGCATGCATGAACATGTATGTGAACAACTGATAGATGCGGAAATCGGATGCTATGAAAAAGTGTAACCCCAAAAGACTATTCAAGTCAATAGTGCTACGAAGTGCATACATGGCTGCAAAAGCCAATATATTAATAATGAGCAAATTTTTTGTAATGGTAGGGATACTGCGCATTGTAAAGGGTTAAAATTTGAGTCGTTTTATTGGGTGCAAATGTACAAAAAAACTCTGGTTTTTGAACGATATGCAGTGATTTAACGCCTTTTTTAGGGTAAATAACACATTTTTTTGCCTTTTTAGTTTGATTTATGAAATGTTTAGTTTATATTTGTCCCTTGAAGACAGAAGAACTCATTTTATTAATCCTTTTATAAACTCAAAAGTAATGAATAAAACAGAATTAATCGACAGAATTGCAGAAGCTGCAGGTATCAGCAAAGTAGCTGCTAAAAAAGCTTTGGATGGAACAACAGATGCTATCAAAGAAGCTTTGGTAAAAGGTGAAAAAGTTCAGCTCATTGGTTTTGGAACCTTTAGCGTTTCAGAGCGTGCTGCTCGTGAAGGAATCAATCCTTCTACCAAGGAAAAGATTAAAATTGCAGCAAAGAAGGTTGCTAAGTTTAAGGCTGGTGCCGAGCTTGCAGACGCATTGAGCTAAACATCTCGTATGGACATACAAAAAAGGTGATTCTTTTGAATCACCTTTTTTGTTGTCCTAAGCGGATTCGAACCACTACAAACAGAACCAAAACCTGTTGTGCTACCATTACACCATAGGACACTGCGTAGCTTGTTGTTTGCCTTTTGAAATGTGTCCCTTTTGAGGGGTCATTTTTTAAGACTTTGCAAAGGTAGTATTTTTTTTATCTTCCGCCAAATTTTTGAACTTTTATTTTCAAAAGTTGCATTTCTTCATTCAATTTATGTATTCATTGTTCAGCATTCGTTTGTTGGTGTAGTGAGGTGTGAGTTCGCAAGAAAAGTGTCTATAAAAGGCTTGATATACAACCATTATATTTCTTGTTTTGTCAATAAAAGTGACAATTTTTTAACACTTCTCAAAGTACCAAAATAGAAAAAATAATGAGGTATAATGCTCAATTTTAGTCTCTGTTTTTGCTGTTACAATGAGTTTGTTCGGTTATCTCCATAACTTAATGCGACTATAACATGTTTTCAGCGGTGCAAAAACAATGTAACAAAGGCATTGAAAGGCTGCTTTAATGCCGTATTTTATTGGGTTATTATGGGTTAAAAAACAGTATTTTCTCTCAATGTGTTGATTCTCATAGTGTTGGCAAAGTGCGCTATTTCTGCGATATTTGCAAACAATCTTTCGTAACTTCAAAATACGCGAGTTTTGAGGAGGTTGGTGTAAAATTTTATGACATTGATTTTTGTTCATTCCCATGTGCGAATGAAGCAACGAAATTGAACTTGAGAAACAACTTCTTTGTACTGACGATTGATGAACTCAACCGTTCGTCGTCATCAATGATAAGTGGTTATTGCAGAGATGTCCAAACCCTAAACAACCTTAAAAAACGTCCTAATAATCACTATTTTGCATAATTAAGTATTAAAAAGGTGGGCTATTTGCGGAATTCTATATAAATTTGCAGCTAAAATTATAATCAGACATCAATGAAAAGGAGATACCTACCCCTCGTCTCGCTGTTCTTTATTGCTCCATTGCTGGCATCCTGTCTCAGCAATGACGATGAGGAAACTATAGTATATAACGACGCTGCAATAACAAGTTTTTCAATTAAGACCTTGAAACGTGTCGTGCACACTACGTCTAAGAGTGGAGCAGATAGTAGCTACGTTGTCAATTTTCCAGCCAGCGACTATCACTTTTACATCAATCAACTTACGCGAGAAATCTATAATCCCGACTCTTTGCCCCTTGGCATAGATGCTTCGAAGGTGTTAGCTACGATAACGACAAAGAATGCAGGGGTGTTAGGCGTAAAGAATGTGGCAAATGATTCTGTCAAGTTTTACAAGGCAACCGATTCGTTGGACTTTGTTCAGCCACGCCAAATTGTGGTGTATAATCAAGCAGGTACAGCCTTGGCAACCTACAAGATACATGTCAATGTGCATCGTGAGGCTCCTAATGTCTTCAAATGGTCACAGCCTGTGAAACAACATTCAGCATTAGGTGCGCTGACGGGTATGCGTGTGCTGGTGAACAACGGTCGTCTATATGTCTTTGGAGCAGAGGGCGAACATGCTAAGCTATATACTGCTACCATTAAAAGTGGGGCAGACTGGCACGAACTGTCAACCAACGTGGCGCTGTCGACACAAGCTTGGCAGAATGTGGCTTTGATGGGACAGACTTTTTATGTGTATAACAATGGCGTGTTGCTGTCGTCTGCCGATGCTCAAAACTGGCAGAAGGTGGCGGATGTGGCATTGAAACATCTGGTTGGAGCGACGGAAAATAAGTTATATGCCTTATCTTCGGAAGGGCAACTTGAAGTGTCGAGCGACCAAGGGAAAAGTTGGACGAGAGAAAAACTCGACGGGCAAGAAGGACAGTTGCCTCAAAAAGACTTCTCCTTGTTGGTGCTCCCTGTGAATACAAATCGTGGTGTGAACCGCTTGTTCTTAGCAGGAACTACCGATAAATATAATTGTTTGTGGAGTAAGATAGACGATGCAGACCCGAATGCCGAGCAACAACCTTGGACATTCTTCTCACAACGTTCGGTAGACCGATACGCATTGCCCAACATGAATCATCTTCAGGTGGTGAAAAATGGCGATGCCCTCATAGCAATGGGCGGTGCTGGAATGGGTGAGAGTAGTGCTGTGAAGCCCTTTGCTCAATTCTTTAGAAGTATAGACGGAGGACTGTCTTGGCATCAATACGGCAACCTAACCTTCCCAAAGAACTTTCAGAGTAGTGCAACTTCGTTTGCTATGGCGAGTGATGAAAACCACTACTTGTGGATCATCTGCGGTGAAACAGGTCAAGTATGGAAAGGCAGATTTAACGAGTTGGGCTGGAAAAAGGTTCAAAAATCGTTTACAGAATAGTAATTGACAAACGTTGGCATGCAGTATCGATTACTCTCCATCCTCTGTTTCCTGTTCGCTGTGCAAGTTCATGCACAGGACGATGTGGAATATCGCATGGAAGTGGGAGTGGGTGCAGGCTTGGTTTCGTATCAAGGAGATTTCAACGGTAGCGTTGTGAAGAACTTGCAACCCATGGGTTCGTTAGTGTGGCGCTATGTATTCAATCCACGTATGGCACTTCGGGTGATGGGTAGTTACGGAAAACTCAAGGGAAATTCCACGGCAGTGAAGACGTATTACCCCGAATGGGCAAAGAAGTCTTACCAGTTTGCTCACCAGTTGGGAGACTTGAGCGTGACCTACGAGTACAATTTTTGGCCATATGGCACAGGAAGAGATTATCGTGGGGCAAAGCGACTCACCCCTTTTGTCTTTGGAGGAGTAGGAGCTACCTATGTTTCTGGTAACAACAAAAATGTCTTTACTGGCAACATTCCTTTGGGATTGGGTGTGAAATATAAAATAGGTGACCGTGTTAATTTAGGTTTGGAGTGGGCAATGCACTTCTCGTTGAGCGATGAACTGGACGGAGTGAAAGACCCTTACCAGATAGAAAGCACTGGAGCCTTTAAGAATACAGATAGTTATTCGGCGTTGCAGCTTACCTTGACCTATAGTTTTCAAGCCAAGTGTAGGACGTGCCATAATGATGACGAATAGGAGATAATGTAGAGAAGCGAATGAATCACGAATTAGACAAAACCCGAATACCTGCACATATCGCCATTATCATGGACGGTAATGGGCGTTGGGCTGCAAAGCGTGGCTTGGAAAGAAGCTATGGACATCAGGCTGGTGTAGAGACTGTACGCAGAATTACAGCAGCTTGTACCAAGCTGGGGGTGAAGTTCCTGACGTTGTACACATTCTCTACGGAGAATTGGAATCGTCCGTCAGATGAGATTTCGGCACTAATGGGACTGGTGTTAAGCTCTCTCGAGGACGAAATCTTCATGAAAAATGATGTTCGGTTTCGGGTGATTGGCGATATAGCACGCCTTCCTGAGGATGTGCAAAAGAAATTGCACGAGACCGAGGAGCATACCAAAGACAATGCAACGATGACTATGGTGGTCGCTTTAAGTTATTCCTCACGGTGGGAGATCACAAAGGCGGTGCAGGACATCGTTACCGATGTGAAGGCAGGAAAGATAAGCGAACAGGCAATTTGCGAAGACATGGTGAGCAACTATTTGCAGACAGCATTCATGCCCGACCCAGATTTGCTCATTCGGACAGGAGGAGAGGTGCGCGTGTCGAACTACCTGCTATGGCAAATCGCCTATTCCGAACTGTATTTCTGCGACACCTTTTGGCCCGATTTCACTGAGGAGGACCTTTATCGTGCGATAGCCAATTATCAAAGTAGACAACGCAGGTTCGGTAAGACAGAACAACAAATAGAAGATCAGAATAAGTTAGCTAATAATTCAACGAGATGAATCATATAAAAAAGGTGCTAATCATAGCGCTCGTACTTGGTAGTTCTATCATGTCTCAAGCGCAAGATAAGATCGTATATCCTGATATCAATTATGCAGGGACACCTCGTACCTTGGTGATTGGAGGCATCAATGTGTCGGGAGTCGAAGGATACGAAGACTATATGCTATCGGGTATTTCAGGATTAACCGTGGGACAAACCATCACAGTGCCTGGAAACGAAGTGACCAATGCGGTGAAGCGTTACTGGAAGCATGGACTGTTTTCGGATGTATCCATTGGAGCTGATTCGATAGTGGGAAACAAAATTTACTTGAATATCTATTTGCAAACCCTGCCACGCGTGTCGGAAATCAACTATATCGGATTGAAGAAGTCGGAACGTGAGGACATGGAAGCCAAATTAGGCTTGCTGAAAGGTGGACAAGTGACGCCAAATATCTTAAGCAGGGCAAAGTTCTTGGCTAAAAAATACTTTGATGACAAGGGCTTTAACAATGCGGATATCAGCATTATGCAGCGAGATGATGTGACCAATAAGAATAGCGTTATTTTGGATGTCGTTGTTGATAAGAAGCAAAAAATGCGTGTTCGCGATATTATCATTGATAACAATCGAGCTTTGACCAACTCAAAAATCAAAGGAGGACTATTCAAGAAAGGCGCATTCAAGAAGATTCACGAGGCAGGTAAGTTAGGTTCACTCTTCAAATCGAAGAAGTTTACGCCTGAAAGGTGGAAAGAAGACAAGCGCAACCTGATTAAGAAATACAACGAATTGGGCTATCGTGATGCCGTAATTGTTGAAGACAGTGTATGGACGGTTGATGACAAACATGTGAGTGTGTATGTAAAAGTGGACGAAGGAACGAAATATTATATCCGCAATATCACATGGGTGGGCAATACCGTCTATCCTACCGACTACCTGAGTACTTTGCTTGGAATGAAGAAAGGTGATGTGTACAACCAGACACTCATGAACAAACGCCTCACGGAAGACGAGGATGCAGTGGGCAACCAATATTGGAATAATGGTTATCTGTTTTATAACTTGCAGCCTACAGAGATGAACGTTGTGGGCGACTCCATTGATTTGGAGATGCGTATCACAGAGAATCAACAAGCCAGATTGAACCATGTGCGCATTAATGGTAATGACCGATTGTACGAAAATGTGGTGCGTCGTGAACTCAAGACCAAGCCTGGCGATCTCTTTTCCAAAGAGGCACTCATGCGATCGGCACGTGAATTAGCTTCCATGGGACACTTTGATCCAGAAAAAGTGAATCCGGATGTGAAGCCAGATCCAGAGAATGGAACGGTTGACATCAATTGGAACCTGCAACAGAAAAGCAATGACCAGGTTGAATTCTCACTCGGTTGGGGACAAAATGGTTTGATTGGGCGTGTTGGTTTGAAGCTCAATAACTTCTCAATTCGTAACCTATTTAATAAAAATAGTGAGCGTCGAGGCATCTTACCCATTGGAGATGGTGAGGTGTTGTCTGTCGGTGTACAGACGAATGGACGATATTATCAGTCGTATAACATGAACTACTCTACCAACTGGTTTGGTGGAAAGCGTCCTACCCAGTTCTCTATCGGTGCTTATTACTCCAAGTCAACCGACGTTTCCAGCAACTATTATAACAGTGGGTATATGACCAACTACTATAATTATATGTACGGTTATGGAAACTATGCCTACAATAATTATGAAAACTATTACGACCCTGACACTTACATCAAGTTGATTGGAGCCAGTCTGGGTTGGGGTAAACGCCTGAGATGGCCAGATGACTACTTCACTTTGTCTGTTCAATTAGCCTATACACGCTATATGTTGAAGAATTGGCGGTACTTCTTGCTCTCTACAGGTAATGCCAACAACTTGAACTTGAACTTCTCTATCAATCGTACCTCTACCGATAACCAACTGTATCCACGTAAAGGTTCGGAGTTTACAGCCTCGGTTTCACTCACTCCACCATGGTCTAAGTGGGATAAAAAGGATTATCAGAACTTAGCACTCGACCCACAATCGTCGACTTACTTGGCAGAACAGCAAGAAAAATACAAGTGGGTAGAATACCATAAGTGGAAGTTCAAGGCTAAAACTTATACGGCTTTGTCGGGTGGACAAAAGTGTTTCGTACTGATGACTCGTGTAGAATTTGGCTTGTTAGGGAGTTATAACCGTTACAAAAAGTCACCCTTTGAAACTTACTACGTCGGAGGAGACGGTATGAGTGGATATACGACGGGCTATGCTGAAGAGACTATTGGACTAAGAGGTTATGAAAATGGACAGCTCACCCCTCGCGGTTATGAGGGTTATGCGTATGACCGCATGTCATTGGAACTGCGCTATCCGTTCCTGTTAGGCAATACAACCATCTACGGTCTTGGTTTTGTGGAGGCTGGTAATGCTTGGGACGAAACCAAAAAGTTCAATCCGTTTGACATGAAGCGCAGTGCGGGTGTTGGTGTGCGCATCTTCTTGCCGATGGTTGGATTGATGGGAATCGACTGGGCATACGGTTTCGATACCGTCTTTGGAAAGAAAGGTGGCAGTCAGTTCCACTTTATCTTAGGACAAGAATTCTAAAAAAGATGAACGAAGACGCTGTTTGATTAAATCATCTGACATATCTCAACGAAGCTGATTCAAATAGCGTCATCATAGAAAACAATAAAATAGATAGCCAATGAAAAAAATATTATTGATGAGTCTCATGTGCTTAGCCGCACTGAGTATGAGTGCACAGAAGTTTGCACTGGTGGACATGGAGTATATCCTTAAAAACATTCCTGCTTATGAGCGTGCCAACGAGCAGCTGACACAGGTGAGCAAGAAGTGGCAAGCAGAAGTGGAGGCGTTGAATACCGAAGCATCGACCATGTATAAGAATTACCAAAACGAAGTGGTGTTTCTTTCGCAAGAGCAAAAGAAAGCTCGTCAAGAGGAAATCATGAAGAAAGAAAAGAGTGCCAGTGAACTAAAGCGTAAATACTTTGGACCTGAAGGTGAACTTTTTAAGAAGCGACAAAGTCTCATGACTCCCATTCAAGACGAGATATACAATGCAGTGAAGGAGATATCCGAATTGCGCGGTTATTCTCTTGTAGTAGACCGTGCTTCTAATTCGGGTATCATCTTTGGCTCTCCCAAAATAGACATTAGCAACGAAGTGTTGCAGAAATTAGGTTATACGAATTAATAATTAATCATAAAATAAAAAACAAAGAAAATGAAAAAGCTTATTTTAATGTTGATGTTGTTTGCACCAATGGCTCTGTTTGCACAGAAGTTCGGACACCTCAACACGCAACAAGTGATGAATGACATGCCCGAATTTGTGAAGGCACGTGGTGAAATTGAAGCAACTGCCAAGCAATATGAGAATGACTTGAAGGCGATGCAAGAAGAGTTGCAGCGTAAGGCTTCCGAATATGATAAGACGAAGTCGACCATGAATGCCACCAAGCAAAAGGAGACAGAGGAATCGCTGATGCAGTTGAATGAAAAGATTCGTACAGCTTATCAAGACAACTCACAGGCATTGCAAAAGGCTCAGCAAGAAAAAATGCAGCCCATCACAGCGAAGTTAGTCAAAGCAATTCAGGCAGTGGGTAAGGCAGGCAACTATGTTTATATCATGGATGTCACCGCTGGCATTCCCTACATTAGCGAAACGTTAAGTGAAGATGTAACCGCTAAGGTGAAGGCTGAATTGAACAAGATGAAATAAATGAAACGGTGAAAGTGAGTGACCTTTGAGCTTAGCTACCACTTGAAAGTCATTGATTCATACCAATGATTGGTAGTAAAGACAGGTGTTCGCTTTCAATGGATAAGAAATAGAGTTGGCAGATATGAGCAAGCGTGCTATGCGCTGACGGTGTTTGCTAACTCTTTTTCTTTTTTTTATCAACAACAGGGGGAAGGAGATTCTTTGGAAACTGGGCGAATCATGCTTTCTTTGAAGATTCTTTCTCGTCACATAAAACACATAGAAGAATGAAAAAGCAACTCTTATTTCTGTTATTTTTGATGCTACCCTTGCTGTCACAAGCGCAGCAAGTGCTTCCTAAGTTTGGATATTTCAACCTGAGTTCGCTCATCAAAATGGTGCCAGAATATGCCGTGGCACAAAAGAATATAGCCGACTTGCGTGCTAAGTATGATGTAGAAACAAAGCGTTCTGAAGATGAATTCAATAAAAAATATGAGGAATTCCTCGATGGACAACGCGATTTTGCTCCCTCAATATTACAGAAGCGTCAAGCTGAATTACAAGATATGATGGAGAGGAACGTCGCTTTCAAGAAAGAATCGCAGCGCCTTTTAGCGCAAGCCGAAAAGAATGCGATGCAACCCGTGAAGGACAAAGTGCTGCACATCATTCAACAATTGGGTAGAGAGCGTGGGTATGCTTTCGTGCTGAATGCGGACAACGATGCTCTCCCTTACGTAAATTTGGCTTACGGTGACAACTTGAACGATGCGGTGATGAGTGTACTTCACCGATAAGTGATAGTTAAGGACAAGATGAACATGACTCAATTATCACGACAACCGGGACCAATAGGTGTATTTGATTCTGGCTATGGTGGCTTGACAATCCTCCATAGCATTCGTCGTTTGTTGCCTCAATACGACTTCCTTTATTTGGGCGATAATGCACGTGCCCCATACGGTACGCGTTCCTTTGAGGTGGTGTATGAGTTTACCCTTCAGGCGGTGACCAAACTGTTTGAAATGGGTTGTCATCTCGTTATCTTAGGCTGTAACACCGCATCTGCAAAAGCTTTGAGAAGCATACAGCAGAACGACCTTCCGCATTTGGATGCAAAGCGAAGGGTGCTGGGTGTCATTCGTCCAACCGCCGAAATCATCGGCAAACTCACGCAAAGTCGACATGTAGGACTGTTGGCTACCGAAGGAACGGTAAAGAGCGAGAGCTATCCACTCGAGATACAGAAGTTTTATCCCGATATTCAAGTGTCAGGGGTGGCATGCCCTTTCTGGGTTCCTCTGGTAGAATATAACGAGGCAAGCAGTCCGGGTGCAGACTATTTTGTGAAAAAACGCATGGATGCTCTCATGGCGAAGGACGGAGCCATCGATACCATTATCTTAGGATGCACACACTATCCTTTGTTAATGGCAAAGATAGAGAAGTACAATAAGCCTGGTGTACGAATTGTAGCACAAGGAGAATATGTGGCTCGCAGCTTGCAAGATTATCTGTATCGCCATCCTGAAATTGAGGAGAAGTGTACAAAAAACGGGACTTGTCGATATTTTACAACAGAGAACCCCGCACGCTTTAAGGATTCGGCACAAATCTTTCTGCATGAGAATGTCCATGTAGAGCATGTTGACTTAACGCCCCAATCGTCTTTATGACGGATATTGACAGTCGCATATCCTTTTGTTTAAGTATGCTATTTATACAACGAATAACTTCCATCAAGCATCGTTTGCAGCATTAGTAGTATGTTTCATGGAAGGCTTATTAATGCTGAATTTTCTTTACAAAGTGCCTCTCATAACTCGCGTGAAATCATCCAACAGCAAAGTTGGTCTCAAATACGCCGAAAATGAGCGAGGTTTGTAATTCGTTGTTATTGTGAGTATTACGTCAATGTCAACACTTTTCCTTCCTATTTTTAACTCTTTTTGGCGGCTGAAGCATTGAGATAAGCTCACTATTTGCATGCTTTAAGGCTGCTACTGTATGTGAATAGCACCTCTAAAGCGTGTTTCCAAGCGTGTTAAGTCGATGTTCTAACTTAAAAAGACGTTTATTTTGCTCAAATCAGCACATTTTTGCAGGGCATTTGCCTATTAAATTTTTCTATTTTGAAGATTTTGAATGGTCGATTTTTGGTAAAATAATAGGACAAAAATGTAATTCTTAGAATGCTTTTTTGGTTAGACTTGTCTTTATCTCTTACTACGTTTTTTTGTTTCTTTTGTTTCTTTTGTGTTATTCGTTGTTCCATAGCTGCTCATCAATCCCCTTTTTTAGATGAGCGTGGCGTGACATGCGGTACATAAAAGAATATGAATATTTGGCACTATCTGATAAAATTCTTATCTTTGCAACGCTTTCCAACTTAGAAAGCTTCCACACAATTGCTCCCATAGTTAAATGGATAGAACGTAGGTTTCCTAAACCTTTGATCCGAGTTCGATTCTCGGTGGGAGTACTGTTTTTTAGAAATAGAAGAAGATCAAAAGCTGCTAAGTTGAAAAGAAACGAAATGCACACAAGTCGTCGATTGACAAATTTATGTTAAATTTCATTAGCTTAACGGTGATATCGTTTCTTATTTCTTTTATTTATCCTATATTTGTACTGAACAAGAGGTATCCCAAAGAGGGGACAACGCTTGCGTATCAATCACTAACGAAAAAACACAAGAGCATTACAATCATCCAATGTACGAGATATTACGCTTAGTGTATCATGTCATTGTTGAGCGAGAGCGTACCTTATTTAGACTATCTTTTGTTATTGTTTGGCAATTCAGTTTCACAAAGTAACCTTCAAAAACATGACAGGCGCAATCATAGGAGATATTGTAGGATCTCAATTCAGATTTAACACCACTGACGTAAAAGATAATGTCGAATTGTTTACTAATGAGTGTAGTTTTACAGATAATACGATCTGTGCGGTTGCAATTGCAGATGCAATTATGAACAATGGCTCTTATCAAGATTCGTTATTAGACTGGTGTCATCGTTATCCAAATCCACAAGGCGGATACAGTGACATGGTTAAACAGTGGTTGAAAGACCCCACAACCTCTACAGTCAGTTCATTTGACAATAGTGCTGCCAAGCGCATTGGTGCTGTGGGCTGGTTGTTCAATGACTATCATCAGGTGGTATCAGAAAGCAAAAGATGCGCCGAGGTGAGTCATACTCATCCTGAAGCCATTAAGGGGGCGCAGTGCGTTGCCACTTTAATTTATTGGCTACGTACCTGTAGAATACGTAGAGAGGAAATAGAAAAAGCGGTGAAACATAATTTTGGGTATGAAATTCCAAGTCTTCGAGAGATATATGCCACCATTCATCATGGACAGAATGATGCTGCGTGCCAGGAGATTGTACCTTGGTCTATTAGATGTTTCTTAGAAAGTGAGAATTTCGAAGATGCGCTACGGATAGCTATAAGTATTAGTGGAAATTCTGTTGCCGAAGCGGTTATATGTGGGAGCATAGCCGAAGCGTATTACCAAATACCTGATGAGTTGATAGAAAAGGCTTTTGGCTACTTAACAAAAGATATATTGCAAATCGTTGAGCAATATTATGAATATTTGGGAAGCCATCTAAATAAATAGTTGTCTATCTTTTTAGAACAATGCCTCCCAAATACATGCTTGTTTAATATATCGTTGAGAGATTGAAATGCTCTTCTCAAAATGTAATTTTATTTGTAGCATAATATATCTCCATACATGAACGGCAGCGATTCTTCGTAATCGTACAATTCATTCATGTAGATTGCACCATTAGCTCATGTTATCTATAAAAGGATAGCTTGGATACAAATAAAAAAGCCTTATATGAAGAGCGCAGCATAGAGCAGATATCCCCAATGTGCAGCAAGCGCAGCTGCAAGGCCTCCGATAGTATGAGAAACAATGGCCTTAGAGGTAAGTTCCCGATAGCCAATGGTATCAAGCATTGCTGTATGTGTGCTAAGGAAACCGCTCCAACACATTCCAATACCTGTGAATACAGCTATGGCATTGCCATCCAACCAACCTTGTGACATAAAGTTGGGCACTAAGCTCAATGCAGCACCAACAGCTCCGAGTGCAGTGATAGGGAAGGCAATCTGGTGTGGGTCTGAAAACCCAAAGAGCGGATTGAGTAACCAATCTAATTTGTTAGCAATGGCTGGTAAAATGGCAATTCCCTCATAAGCTTTGCCTGTGAAATTGCCTTCTGCACTGGCTCCAAAGGTGAGTATCATCACTAACGTAGAAATAATAAGCACACCAGGGATGATGGAAACACCAACGTCGACGCCCGATTTTCCTCCGTCTAATAGAGAATTGAGTATGCGCAGAAATACCGATGTTTCTTCACGGTGTAACTGACGAATGGGTTGCTGGCGAAACTTCTCTCCATCCAAAGCTTCTTCGGAACGATATTGCGGATAAGCTTTGAGTACAAAGTGTTGCATGAGCCTTGTAGAGACTACGCACCCAATGCAGGCGCCTATAAAACCAATGAGGGGTTCCACGAAATAACCGTTGCCTAACATGAAGACGATGACAATGAGACCCATGCCAAACGCTGTGCCGAAATTGGTGAGCGAAATATACTGATACTTTTTGAAATAACTACCGAAATGCTTGTCTTGTGCCAAAGTGATAATGGCAGGATTGTCGGAGAGAAACGTTAATACTGCTCCAAGTGAAGCCACTCCGGGCAGTCTGAACACGGGTTTCATCAATGGTCGCAGTACTCGTTCTATTAAGTCCACAACTCCAAACTCAACAAATAGCTTCCCTAAGGCACCTGTCAACACACAGATGCCCATGAGATAAAAGCAGGTGTTGAGCAACAAGTCGTGAGCCGTGTGCATAATGGTGTTGAGCATGTTAGCCACTCCCATAACGCTTGCTATTCCGCCAAACAGTCCAGTGATGATAAGCAGACATATAATCCCCTTTGGCATTCTTCTCTTTTTCTTATCATTGCTCCTGTCTGTTGTTTGCTGTTGGGGCAATTCATCCTGTGTAGAGACAGTTTCTCTCTTGACCTCTGTATTATTCACTTTGTTTGTCATTAAGGTTCGTAATCGTGTGTATCTTCTACTCTCATTATTGAAAGATATCTGTAAACGCCACCATTCTATGAGGTTCGAGTCGTGGCGTTTTCAGATATTGCTTTCATATAATGGTTCTATATTTGCGACTTCATTTGTATTTTGCAGGCAAATTTAAGATTTTTATTAGTATCTATCTTATTTCTGACTTTATTTTTTTGTTCAGCATTGATATTTTCTGATTCGATAATGGCATTTCAATTGTTTTTCAATGTTTGCCAAATATCTTTTATGAATCATGCTGTCAATGGTCACAAGGCTTATAACAAGGGAGTTGTAAATTTTTGTTTATTGCAAGCTTTCTACTTTTAAGTGGGTTATCTTGCTATTGAAACTGCCCGTCTGTAACAGAGGGAAAACAAGTGTACGAATGTAATAAAGGTCTCCTCGCTTTCCAAAATTAATTTTCTTAACATTCAGTTCACTCACTAATTTGCCATTGATGAAAAGACTTGTTTGCTCACTATTTCCTTCAATCATCACTTGCGCCTTTTCATGTGGAAAGAATTGATAGCCAAATGTGTTCAGATAGCCGTCTCTACTAAATCCTAACAGTCCAGAGATGGGGTCAGATAAGTAAAATTTGGCATTTGGTGAACTAAACAAGACCGTTCCCGGAGCTTCCTCGGCTGCTTCAATATGGAAGGAAATTCGGTAGTTCCAGCCTATCTGTTCTATTGCGTTGCGCTCGTTTGGCGTCACCACATCTTTAGTCAGTACGACACCCGGTTGGTATCGCCCGGCATAGTTTACGCCAGGAGCTTCGCTTAGTTGTTTCTTTTTGTCTGTAAAGTAGGTGTAATCAAAGGAAGGCTTTGTACCTGTCCACATTTTCGTAGACAACGTTTGCAGTGCTGGCATCACTCTATAATGCACGTCTTGTGGACTAATACCATTGCCAACAATATCGTTCCACACCGCAAACATTCCCCCTTTTATTTTAGGATGACGCTCTGGGAATATCACATCATTGATATTGGCTGGTGTCCACTGCTTATACAGATGTTCGGTATTAAGATAATCGTAATAGTAGCCTGCCTTTGGTACAATGTACAAGTAACGGTCTGGAATGCTCACTAAATCGTATCCAAGGTCAATCATTTCTTTTGGTTGTGAATAATCATTCGACCATGCGTACATGAGTACATCTTTCACTTTTATAGGAGTCTTTCCTTTTGCGTGCGTTTGTTGTCCCCATACCAAGGCTTGTTTGCCAAAACTCTCCACATATTTTATATATCTATCGGTAAAATATCTGAATTTCTCTACCACAGCTTGGTCTTTATTCGAATATTCATCGGTGCCAATGTGTACACGCTTCCCACGAAAAACGGGGTCAACACCTCCCAAATATTCTTTGAACAACCCATCTAAGAATGTATATGTTTCGGGATTAAACAAGTCTAAATGGTCCATGCCATACTCCTTGCTGGCTATCTCTGGTTTGTAATGTGTAAACGCCAACGAATGAGCTGGGACATCAATTTCTGGAATAATCTCGACATGAAGACTGTCAGCGAGTTTCTGTAACTCGATAAATTCTTTTTTTGTGTAATAACCATCACGAGCGGTAAGTCCTGGGTAGGTATCACACTCCAACCTAAAAGCGGCTTGCGTTTTATTCCAGTCGTTATCGAAAAACTGTTTGAAACCATTATCATTCAAATGAATATGCAGCGCATTCATTTTATAATAAGCCATGATTTTAACATATTCTCGAAGCATATCTATAGGAAAGAACTTGCGCCCACAGTCAATCATCAACCCTCGGAACGGGTAGTCTGGTGCGTCGGTGATAGTGCCGCATGGTAAAGAACCTTTGTTTTGTTCTGATAATTGGAGCAACGTGCGAGTACCCCAATACAGCCCTTGTACCGTCGGCGCAATTATTTTAATGCTGGAGCCAATAACCATTGTATAAGATTCGGGGTTTGCTTTCTTGTTTTTCTTTACAACTAATTCTATATTTCCTACTTTATTTTTCCCCTTCAGAACGTTTAATTTCTGACCAAACATCTGTTGGTAATCGTTTGACAGTTGCGTAGCTATTTGCTGAACCCCTGCCTCATTACTTCGATAAGTAATACACGTTTGGGACTTTATGATAAAAGAACCACTTCCTCCTTTCCATGTTTTAATTTCTGGAATGGTAAAAGGCTTTTCGTTTGTAACTGAATAAATGTTGTTGCAGATGCTCAGTAATAAGAGTAGTAATAAAGTTTTAAGTTGTGTTCTCATTTTTTAATCTCTTTCTATTTTTTTGAATTAGTAATTATTTTACAATTATCTCACGGCATTTCGCAAGGATATCTTCCAGCTCTTTTACCGTTGTGGCACGCAACATGGCAATTCGTGTCTGCCTAAAGTCGGGTATTCCCTTGAATATTGGACTTGCAGCCAAGTGTCTGCGTGTGTGCAAAATGCCACGATATTCATCAATGCGAGCCACGTTGATGTGCAATTGCTCTAACAAGATGTCCAACTTCTTGTTTAGATCAAAGCTTTCATCACTTGGTTTCCCGTCTAAGTAGTTGCGCATCTCTTTGAATATCCAAGGGCATCCAAACGAGGCGCGTCCCACCATAACACCGTCTACACCGTATGTCTCGAAGGCGTGCTTGGCTTCTTCTGCAGAGGTGATGTCTCCATTTCCGATGATAGGAATGTGAATGCTTGGATTCTTTTTCACTTCACCTATCAACGTCCAATCTGCTTTTCCTGTGTACATCTGACTTCTTGTACGTCCATGAATGGTCAGTGCCTGTATGCCACAGTCTTGTAATTGCTCTGCCAGTTCGGTAATAATGAGGTGGTTTGCGTCCCATCCCAAGCGAGTTTTCACGGTTACGGGAATATGTACAGCCTTTACTACTTCACGTGTGATTTCCAACATCAAGGGAATATTCTGCAACATTCCTGCTCCTGCTCCTTTTCCTGCCACTTTCTTTACAGGACATCCAAAGTTAAGGTCGATAACATCGGGTTTACTTTGTGCTACAATCTGTGCCGCTTCAACCATTGATGCCACATCTCTTCCATAAATCTGAATACCCACAGGGCGTTCTTCTTCACAGATAGTAAGCTTGCTGACCGTCGACTTGATGGAACGCACCAATGCTTCGGCACTCACAAACTCGGTGTACACCATGGATACTCCAAAGCGTTTGCAGAGCAATCTAAATCCTATATCAGTAACATCCTCCATGGGTGCTAAAAAAAGAGGGTACTTTCCTAAATCAATATTTCCTATTTGCATATTTTATAGTTGACGAGTTCACGAGTTTACAAGTTGACGAGTTCACAAGTTGACAAATTCACAATGAGAGTTTCGGAGAGGGAGAGAAGCCCGCAAGGAAGCTAAATACGGAATGAAGAGATGAGCATTTACATCATTAACAGATGATACATCCCACCGGGAAGAGCTTTCAGCACACCTTTCATTTCTAACGAAAACAGAATGGCAGTGAGGTGAGCAATGGGAATGTCTGCTTGTACACTTAGCATGTTTATCTGTAAGTCGTTGTGCTTTTTCAACGCACTGACCACTTGTCGTTCTTCTGTTGACAGATCAGGAAACAGTTGTCGCTCAATTCCTACTTGTTGGGCACGCTGTAATTTTACGTCATCATCCCAATTCATGCTCTTTACAAAGTCATCGGCATTATTAATCAGCCCTGCTACATTGTCGCGAATCAAGTTGTTGCATCCTTCACTGTACTGGCTTCCTACGTTTCCGGGAAAGGCAAAGACCTCTCGATTGTAAGTTCGAGCCAAGCTTGCTGTGATGAGTCCTCCACCATGTGCGGCACTTTCTACTACCACACAGGCATCAGAAATACCTGCTACAATCCGATTGCGTCGTACAAAATTTACTTTGTCGGCATTGGTCTGTGTCAGAAATTCGGTGAGCAATCCTCCTTTTTTCACCATTTCATCGGCGGTTTGTTTGTGCCGAGCAGGATAAAGATAGTCTATTCCATGGGCAAGTACCCCTACGGTAGGGTAGCCATTTTGCAAAGCTTGTCGATGCGCGATGATGTCAACGCCATAAGCAAGTCCGCTAACCACCAATAGTTGTGGGCACAGTTGTCTTAGTTCTCTCATGAACCGACGTATCAAATCCTCTCCATAAATTGTATTGCGTCGAGTTCCCACCACACAAATAACACGGCGTTGGTTCAAATTGATGTTTCCTTTATAGAAGAGCATCAATGGTGCATCATCACATTGTCTCAACCGTTGAGGGTAATTCTCATCGTTCATGCAGAGCGGCATCACTCCATTTTCCAAATCCCATTGAAGTTCTATCTCAGCACGATGCAGTGGTTCGTCAAGTTGTTGAAGCGACTGCACCAACTTGGGTGAGGCATCGGGCAAGACGTCTCTAATATTACGCCGATGCTCTATCACTGCTGTGGCAGACCCCAACCGGCGATAGAGCTGTAGCATCCCTGTGAGATGAAAATAATTGATGCGTGTGAGCGCAATGGTATTGATGATTTCTTGCGTGTCCAGCATGGTTATAAGTATTTGGCAAAGGCTTTATCATAGTCTTCGCTGTGTCCTAATCGCCCATTGATTAAGCATACTAAATCTGCTTGACAAGAGAAACATAGCTTTTCATCTGTTGCTCGATATAGGTCATGATAGAACTCATATCTCAACCCTTTCTTTTTCATAGACAGTCTGGATATAAAGTGGTCATCGCATTTCAGTGGCACTTTATATTCTAACTTCATACGTGCCACCACTGCATCAACGCCTTCTTCGTGGAGTTTAGCAAAGCTCACGCCCAATGACTTCAAGAACAAATGACGGGTATGTTCTGTGTAGTGAAGATAATTGGCATTGTTGACGATACCCTGAATGTCGCACTCATAGTCGCGAACTTCCATTTCTGTTTCAAAAATACATTCCATTCTTTCAAATTCTTTGGTTATAAAATAATATTTATAGAAGGCATATAGCCCTTGATTCTCTTACCTGTTGTGTTGTTTACCTTTCAAGTATTCATAGCCAAAGCGGCAACGTAAACATTCTTTACGTTCACAATATTGCCTCTGCAGCTGGACGAGAGCTTGTGTGTCTCCAGCATTTTCCACCTTGATGCCGCTCTCTTGCCATTTCCTGACAATGTGATTTGTCTCTGGCTGAAGCTGTTCTAAGTAATTCAAAGCTTTATCACATAGTTCCTCCTCATCGTGATATCTTCCATAAGCAAAAAGGATGGGGATTACCGTGTTGATGAGTAACACATTAAGGGAGGACTCAGATATTCTTTTCTCCGATTTCTTACTCACCGCCCCAAACACATAATGGGTCTGCCAATAGGCCGAAACACCCGATTTCATCGTGTCTTTTAAGGTCTTTAATGATTCGCTTTCTACCAAATTCCTTAATCCAAATCGGTGAGAGTGATACAAGGTAGCCAATTGAGCAATGCGAATATTGGGGAAATTTTGAGGTCGTAATCGTAAGAATTTCCATCTCTTCCCCTCCATTGGCTGCAAGTTAAATTTGTGTTGTAAATACAAATATTCGTTTTGCAACCGCTCAAAATAGCCCTCTGTATCCATTGTTGCATGGTATTTCTCGGGTATCAATGAGCGTTCCAAAAGTCCCGCTTGCCCCATAAAGAACGCCTCTACCTGAAAAAGGTCATCACGATGGTGAGCCACACTATGCAAAGGAATGTGCATCGCCCATTGCTCAAATGCATCGCCATTGACGCCAAAGCCAAAATTGCGTGCCAAAGTAACAAATAAAACCGCTTCCCAATCACCTTGGCAAAGAGCCAAACGTTGTTTTATTTGCGATGTTTTTTGCTCCAATCGTTCTGTTTGCAAGGCAGACAACCAAGCATGAACAGTGATTCGAGGCATTTCAGAAACCACTTCATGGCAAGGAGGATAAGCGTCAGCCATGAGCAGTTGTTCGTATTGTTGTTCCACCTGCTGGGGTACTTGAAGCTCCAATTGTGGAATTTCCCTGCCCGTTGTTGTGCGAACAGGCGTATCTACGTCCCCAGATACATGTAAGACAACATTATTATAGTTGGTATCTTCATCATGATGATGTGCATACCAATCGCTCGATTTGTTGTGAATCTCAACATTTCCCACCCAAACGGTGTCCGCCAACTTAATCTTTGCGTTGATAAAGTCAGGACCTGCATCGCTATTGTGCAATCCTGTATCTATCACCTCAACCAACTGACCATCCGTAGTGGCCAGTTGTGTTAAAGGAAACAGTCGATGTTTCCAACAATAGTGCAGCAGTTGCTCTGTCATCTTTAGCAGGATAAAGTCTACTGCAAAGCTACAAAATATTTTCTATTTATGGTATCAACTGCTCTTTTCTTTTGTTATGAATCTTCAGTCTCACCACATATTGTTGGACAAAGAGGTGTGTACAACAGAAAATAGGTCCTTACATGTTAATGCCGATACCCACACCAAAGGGCATCGCATTGATACCTTTTTTGAATAACGGTGTCAGGGCGTAGTGCGCATAAAGGTTTACACTGCCGAAACCCACGTATGCCTCTGCGTTTATGCCTAAGGCGTTCATGCCCAAATCGCGTGATACCGTGTGCTTTTGCTTTCCTATACGGTATTTTGAAACTTCCTTATAACGATATTCCAAGCCGAGACCACCGCCAGCAAAGATTTTTCTTCTTCCAAGACGCTTTTGCCATTCTACCATAATTGGTAATTTGACGTAATAATATTTCAAGAAGCTGGTGGTCACATCTTTTTCTTCCAACGGTAGCATACGTGTTTCTTCCTCAACTCTGTTGATGACAGATGAAGTGTTGAAGTGGTTGTGAACAAAGCCAAACTGCAAGGAAGAAACCAAGCCAAGCGTGTTTTGCTTGTTGAGTGATAAACCTATTTGGCAAGGCGAGAAGCCCCATTCGCTCGATTTGGTGTCGCGCATTACTACATTGCTGTTGGCATTTAGCAAATTGGCACCATAGTAGAAATCGGGGAAATGTGGGTAAAATGTTCGTTTAGTATTCTTCCGAAGAGGGATAAAAGGAGAGAAAACGAACACCTGTTCTACCTCTTGTCCGTCAACAAAGTTCACCTCGCGCGTCTTTTTCCATTGATGTCCCTGATTGTCGAAGATGCTGACAGAGATTCCAAGCGAGTCGTTGTGAATCACAACCTTGTTCTTACCAAGCATCACACTGGTGGTATCGGTTCCTTCGGCTGCATACGATAATGTTGCTGTGCAAAGCATGAATGCAAAAAATAGTTTTTTCATATTGTATAAATTTTTATGTTGTCAATAGCTTGTTATGTATCATCGTTTAGAATAGCACATTTTCATGATTTCATCGGGGGATAAGGCTCCTTCGATATAAATCACGGTTCCGCTATTTTTATTGCCTTTCCCAAAAAGAATGTAACGGTTAACACCTTCTTTTAGGGGCGTCATCATGTAATATCCACTGATCACCCGCCCATCTTCTATCACCTCTTTTATCTTTTTTGCCTGCTTTCTGTCAGCTTTCAAGTAAGGCTCTATCACGGGCGCAAGGTCTTTATAGGTGAGCGACTTGTAGACATCAAGTTGGAAACCTCGTAAGGAGGTGTGGCGTAGAAGCACCATCTTACAGTTTTTGGCACGTGCAAAACGGTCAAAAACTTGTTCTATTTGTAGTTTTTGTTGTGCCGACATCGATAGCGTAGCGCCGATAAGCAGCACGCACAAAATCAGTCTTTGCCATTTGTCAGCGAGTAGGTTAGTTCTCATGATTGGTTTCTCCTATTTGAAAAAGTGCATTAAAATCTTCTTGCTGGGTAGAGGATACGTTGCCGAGTGCATCTTCCGCCTCCTGTATCACCGTTTCTTGGTTCGTTGTCTTCTCGCCATTGATAATTACGTAATTAGTCGTTGAAGATTGAAATTGAAGGGTCAGCATAAAGAGGAATATGAAGACTGCTGCCACAGAGACGGCAGTGGCAAGCCATGACCAATGTAGCCTCCTGCGATGTGGATAGGACTCTCTGTGTTGTTGTCGCTGGTGTAGCTCCCAGACAAAGAGTTGTCGAAGGGGTTGCCATGCCTCAGGTATATCACCTTTAACGGTAGTGAAGTACATCCGCAATTCATCTTCTTCCCGACACGACGTGTCACCGTTGAGATATTTCTCTATCAGTTGATTAATTTTCTGTTCGTTCATCTTGTTTTCCTTTCTCTCAATAGACCTATTTTTTCCCCATTTCATCGGAGATTCGCACTAGCTCTTTTCTGACGAATCGGCGTGCTCGTGACAAGTTTTGTCGTAAAGCTTCAGGACTGCATCCGCATAGGGTTTGTATTTCATGTGCCTCATATCCTTCTATCTCCTTGAGCATAAATATTTGTTGTTGCAACGGTGGCAGTTGTTGTACCACGTACCGCACCATTCGCAATTCGTCGTTGAGCTCATATTCGTGTGCGAACTCTGTAGCCTGCTCTGGCTGTTGTAGTCGCTGTTCACACTCTAATTGGCGATGCCGATAATGGTCTATTGCTATTCCTTTGAGCGTTTTGATAGCCAATGCCTCAAGGTTAGGATGTGTCTCTAACCTTTCGCGCATGCCCCACAGCTTGAGCAACGTCTCCTGCACCAAGTCTTGTGCGTCTACATTGCCCGGTTTCATGGCACTTGCCTGCTTGAGCAACACACTTTGCAGCGCCACAACTTTCTTGCCAAAGGTTTGAATGTCTATCATCTATATCGTAAACGAATGAAATCGCATTTTGTGACATCAATTCATCATTATTTTTTTCGGTGTGCTATTTTCGGTTTCCAACCACTTGCGAAAATCGTCTAAAAATGAGTGGAAATAAGTCCTTTTTGTTAAGATAATTGACATTTTTCAAATTGCGAAATAGAAATTTTTAAGGTAAAAATAAGAGGCAAAAGTGCATTTTTTTTGCCCTTTCTTGGTTGAAGCATTGAGATAAGGCTGCTAAAACGTGCAATCAAGCCCGTTATTACATTAACTTTGGAGTGCTAACTTCATGAGTTAAGCCTCCAAAAGCAATGCTTGAATGGCATGAAGAATAGGGGAGATTTGCTTAATGTATTGATTGTTAGCGTATTGCAAAATTCGCGTATTTGCGACCGAGGAATGGGTTGGTGACAAATATGCGCGTATTTTGGACTTTACGCAAAATTTTTCAAAAAAATAAATTCCTGTGAAGAAAAAGCCGAAATGGCGTCAATAAAATTTAAAAACAAATGCAATATTTTGATTTTCAACCGTTTTACACTATCTTTGTCATCATTTAAAAGTATGTGATATGAAGATAGCACTGATAGGATATGGCAAGATGGGCAAGATGATAGAACAAATTGCCAAAGATAGAGGGCATGAAATAGTGTGCGTTATCGACCTCAATAACCAAGAAGATTTTGATAGTCAGGAATTTATATCGGCTGATGTGGCAATAGAGTTTACCACACCTACGGCAGCCTATGGCAACTATTTGCGAGCCTTTGCACATCATGTGAAGGTGGTGAGTGGGTCTACAGGTTGGATGAAAGAACACGGCGAAGACGTGAAGCGCATGTGTAGCGAGGAGGGACAAACCTTGTTTTGGGCTTCAAACTTCAGTATTGGGGTGGCAATCTTCTCGGCAGTCAATCGCTATTTGGCTAAAATCATGAACCAATACCCACAATATGAAGTGAGAATGGAAGAAACTCACCATGTTCATAAACTGGATGCACCCTCGGGAACTGCTATCACCTTAGCCGAAGAAATTGTCGATGAAATGGACAGAATTCACGGTTGGAAGAAGGGAATGCTACATGCAGCTGACGGTACTGTAAGTGGTAACAACTCTATGGTAGCGGATCAAATATCTATTGACAGTGTCAGAAAGGGAGAGGTGCCTGGTATCCATACCGTAACTTATGACAGTGAAGCCGACCAAATTACCATTTCGCACAGTGCACATAATCGAAAGGAGTTTGCCTTAGGTGCTGTTTTGGCTGCTGAATATACGGCTCAGCATACAGGACTGCTTACAACAAGCGACCTTTTCAAATTTTAATAACCATCCACCTCGTTTGTAGATTTAGATTTTTAGATACATCATGATTGATAAAGAGAAAGCAAAACTGAATATGAAGGCACAATGGACCAAGTTCGTTGTTGTACTTATTTTATATCTTTTATTTCTTTACTGGGTAGAAAGTTGGTGGGGACTTTTGGTTGTACCATTCATCTTTGACGTATATATCACCAAAAAGATACGTTGGCAGTGGTGGAAAGATGCCGAACCTCCTGTAAGGTTTGTGATGAGTTGGGTAGATGCCTTGGTGTTTGCCTTGGTGGCAGTGTACTTCATCAACCTCTTCGTATTTCAAAATTACGTCATTCCATCGTCCTCTTTAGAGAAATCATTGCTCACAGGAGATTATCTTTTCGTGAGCAAGGTGAGTTATGGACCGCGTATTCCACAGACACCTCTCACAATGCCCCTCACTCAGCACACACTTCCTGTCATCAACACGAAGAGCTATTTGGAATTTCCTCATTGGGACTATAGACGAGTGAAAGGGCTGGGCGCAGTGAAGCTTAACGACATTGTGGTGTTCAATTATCCCGCAGGTGATACCATTTGTACAGAGCTTCCTTATCAAACAGAATACTATAATATGGTGTATGGCTTTGGACAACAAATCTACGCACAAAATAATGGCGGCGAAATAAATCTCAATACGTTGAACAGACAACAGCAACACGATTATTTTCAGCAGGTTTATGCCTTAGGGAGACAGTACATTGCCAGCAATCCAGTAGAGTTTGGCGACATTGACAGTCGCCCTACCGATAGGCGTGAAAACTATGTGAAACGCTGTGTTGGCTTACCAGGACAAACATTGCAGATAAAAAACCGTATCGTCTATTTGGACGGGAAACCTAACAAAGAACCCGAAAATGTGCAGTACACTTATTATGTGAAATTGAAAAACGAGATTCCAGAATCGCTCATAGAAGAGTTGGGCATTTCGATGGAAGACCTTGCCAGCTTGCAGCGCAATGGCTTTATGCCGCTCACAAAGAAGGCAGTTCGCACATTGGCAGCACGCAAAGATATTGTAGAGAGCATTCGGATAAATACCGATGCCACCGTTGGTGACCTATATCCACAAAATGCCGTGACGGGTTGGACACGTGATAACTACGGACCGATATGGATTCCTGCTAAGGGAAAAAGTATACAGATAGATATGAACAACATTGCCATCTACGAACGACCTATCAGGGTGTATGAGGGCAATCAATTGGAAGTTAAAAACAATCAGATATATATCAACGGTAAGCTGACTCATCGTTATACTTTTAAGTTGGACTACTACTGGATGATGGGTGACAATCGACACAATTCGGCAGATAGTCGCTATTGGGGATTTGTGCCAGAAGACCACATTGTGGGCAAACCTATTTTCATTTGGTGGTCGTCTGACCCTGACCGAAAAGGCTTCAAAGGCATTCGATGGAATCGACTATTTCGACTTGTTGACAATATTAAATAGATAGAAAACCATACCTTGCGAAACATTTTACAATGGATACTGTCCATCGTAGTGTGTACGGTAGCGATGTTGGCTATACGTGCATATCTGTTTACCATCTTTATTGTACCCAATGAGGAATTGCGTCCAGCACTTCAGAAAGGGGACAGAGTATTGGTGAACAGACTTTCGCACACTCATTTTTCAAAGGGAGACGTGGTGTTGTTCCGTCTCAAACAAGAGGCTTTGGGGCGCATCATAGCAATACCCGGAGATACCATCGTAGTAAAGGGAGAGCAATATCAAATACCAAACTACTGTCATGGTAGTTGTACTTGTGGTGAATGCCAATTCGTACTCGTCAGCAATGGGCAACAACACGCATTGGTGAGACAAGGAGATATTATAGGTAAGGCGTATTCGTTATGGAGATGGAAAAGTCGAAAGAAAAAACACGAATACAACGTGCCAGCTCACAGGCAGAGTAATGGCAGTTAAATAATGATAAGTTAAGATAATACACAACCAAATGGCATCTGTTCTTTTGTCATCTACCTATTTCGGACCTATTCAGTGGTATCAGAAACTCTATCGCCATGAATGCTGTTACATAGAGAAATACGACCATTTCATCAAGCAAACTTATCGCAACCGTTGCCAAATAGCGACAACACAAGGGGTACAAACGTTGAGCATCCCCGTAGAAAAATTCGGCACTCCTAAATGCTTGATGCGAGACGTACGCATTAGCGACCATGCGAATTGGCGGCATGTGCATTGGAATGCTTTAGTCTCTGCTTACGGTGAGAGTCCTTTTTTTGAATTTTATGAAGACGATATCCGTCCTTTTTTCACCAAAAAATGGACTTTTCTGTACGATTTCAACCTCGAAATTACAATGAAGATGTGCCAGTTGTTGGACATCGAACCAAACATACAGGAAACCACAACCTATGTGAACACCGACGACTTGCCCCTGCAGATGCTCCAAATAACAGATCTAAGAGATGTCATTCGCCCCAAACATCCACTCCCCGACGGGGCATTCACACCCCGCCCATACTATCAGGTCTATGCCCGGAAGCATGGATTCATCCCCAATCTCAGCATCCTGGATCTGCTCATGAACATGGGTAACGAGGCCGTTCTCTATCTTTAACCTTTTTCAGAAAGGCATTTTTATCCCTATAAATGAGAATATTTTCTTGTTTCTTGACACCAATTTCCAAAAATTATCCCTATATTTGCCACAGTATTCACTGAAAGTCCTATGAACCTTCGCAAGTTGTCAAAATTGAAAAACGCGCTTAGCTACCGACAGAAAATTGCCGGACTCATGGTTCTGGGGGGCATCGTGGGGCTTGCCGGTCTGTTTGCCTACCTGCTCCGGATGCACACCTATATTATAGGCGACAATCCAGCCGCGTGCGTCAATTGCCACATTATGACACCCTATTACGCCACCTGGTCGCACTCGTCGCACGGACGTGACGCCACTTGCAACGACTGCCATGTTCCGCACCAGAACCTTTTCATGAAGTATTACTTCAAGGGAAAAGACGGCATGAAGCACGTCTACTACTTCGTGACCAACGGCGAGGCCCAAACCATCAAGGCAGAAGACGCGTCGGCACGGGTCATTATGGATAACTGCATACGCTGCCACACACAGCTGAACCAGGAATTCGTAAAGACGGGGCGCATGGACTACATGATGGCCAAGCGCGGCGAGGGCCTTGCCTGCTGGGAATGCCACAAAGACGTGCCACACGGGGGCATGAACAGCCTGTCGGGCACGTCCCACGCCGAGACGCAAGTGCCACTGCCCGAATCGCCAGTGCCCTCGTGGCTACAAGGCTTATTAGACAAGGAAAAGTAAGAATCATAAAATTCAACAGATATGGCTAAACAACTAAAACGCTGGCAAGGATGGCTACTGTTTGGCGGTGCAATGGTCATCGTCTTCGTACTGGGACTCATCACATCGTCCCTAATGGAACGGAGAGCCGAGGTGGCGAGTATCTTCAACAACCGCCGTACGCCCATGACCGACTCGATAGTGGCCCAAAACGAAAAGTTCAAGGCCGACTTCCCGCGCGAATACGAGAGCTGGGCAATGACGGCCGACACGTCATTCACAAGTGAGTTCAATGGCTCGAAAGCCACCGACGAACTGGCCGACCGCCCCGAAATGGTCATCCTATGGGCCGGATACGCCTTCTCGCAAGAATACAACACACCACGCGGCCACCGTCATGCCATCGAGGACCTGCGCAACATCCTGCGGACAGGGCACCCAGGCATTGACGGCGACGGCGACATGCAGCCGGGTACGTGCTGGACATGCAAAGGACCCGACGTGCCAAGGATGATGCGGGAAATGGGCACTGCCAACTTCTACAAGGCAACCTGGAGCGAGCTGGGCAACCAGATGATGAACAGCATAGGCTGCTCCGACTGCCATGACGCTCGCACCATGGACCTCAAGCCTGCCCGACCCGCCCTGTACGAGGCATGGAGCCGCAGAGGGGAAGACGTCAAGAAGGCAACACACCAGGAAATGCGGTCGCTGGTCTGCGCACAATGCCATACCGAATACTATTTCGACAAGCAAACCAATTACCTGTCGTTCCCACAAGACAGCGGTCTTACGGTAGAGGCTGCCGAGGCCTACTACGACAAGACGGGCTTTTACGACTATATCCATCCGCTGAGCAAGACACCCATCTTGAAGGCCCAACATCCCGGGTACGAAATTTTCAAGCAAGGCATCCATGCACAACGAGGGGTCTCGTGTGCCGACTGCCACATGCCCTACAAGAGCGAGGGAGGCGTGAAATACACCGACCACCACATCACCAGCCCGCTGGCCAACATAGACCGCACCTGCCAGGTGTGCCACCGCCAGAGCGAGGAAGAACTGAGACGGAACGTCTACGACAGGCAACGCATGGCCAGCGAGAAACGTACAAGACTGGAAAAAGAACTGGCTGCCGCTCACATCGAGGCCAAGTTTGCCTGGGACAAGGGTGCTACCGAAAAGGAAATGAAACCCGTGCTGGCACTCATCCGCAAGAGTCAGTGGCGGTGGGACTACGGCTTTGCCAGCCACGGGGGCAGCTTCCACGCCCCGCAAGAGGTAATGCGCATCTTCAGCGACGGCCTCATCGCCGCACAAGAGGCACGTCTGCAGATTGCAAAGGTGCTAGCACGCCACGGGTTCACGGGCAACGTACCCATGCCCGACTTGTCGACCAAGGCCAAGGCACAAGCATACATAGGACTTGACATGAAGAAACTGAGAGAGCAAAAACAACGGTTCGTCAACAACATAGTACCCAAGTGGATAGATGATGCCCGCAAGAATCATCGATTCGTGACGAAACCTATGTAGGCAACGTAGAGCAAACCCACTTCATGGGGACAACAGAAAGAGTCACTGCACGCATGCTCCATGCAGTGGCTTGTTTATGCTACCCCTGTTCAGAAACATCCTGACACGACAACAGTATGTGGAACAAACCCTGGAAATACAAAGAAGGAATAGCCATTGGCGCAGGACTTGTCATCACCGGCCAACTGCTCCAGCTGACAGCAGGCCCCATAGACTGGAGCGTTTTTGCTTTCCCGGCCAACGCCATCGCACTGGCATGCACCGTACTGGTCATGGCAACAATCTACGCCCTGCGCCCACACGTCTACCTTTTCCGCTATCTCACCACAACCTATTCGGCCACCACTGCCCTTGGCTTTGCCGCATTGATGACAGTCATCATGGGACTCACCCGGCAGGTTCCAGCCTCCATGCCGGCGACAGACGCCATCGGCCTTACCCGCATGTTGTCGTACTGGCCATTTGTATGGATATACCTTTGGGTCACCATCACGGTGGGGGAGACGACCATACACCAACTGTTGTCGATGAAACGGCGCAACATTCCCTCGCTGCTGTGCCACGCTGGCCTGCTGCTTGTGCTGGTCACCGCAACACTGGGCAGTGCCGACATGAGGCGACTGAAGATGATTTGCTACAAGGGACAGCCCGAATGGCGGGCCACAGACGGCCAAATGCGAATGCACGAGCTGCCCATTGCCATCCAGTTGGACAGCTTTACCATCGACCAATATCCGTCCAGGCTGCTGATGGCTGACGCACGGGGCAACGCATTGCCCGAAGGAACCCCCCAGAGCCTGCTGCTCGAGCCATCCCTGAGACAAGGAAAGCTGCTGGGATGGGGCATCAAAATAGAGCAGAACATCAGCGAGGCTGCTCCCAAAATCATGGACGCATCGATGCAATACGTGCCGTGGATATCATCTGGCGCAGTGAGTGCGGTACTCGTTGAAGCCATCTCGCCCGACGGAAAAACCCGCAAGAAAGACTGGATCAGCGACGGAAGCTACCTGTTCCCCAGCCAAGCGCTGACCCTGACGGACAGCCTCCGCCTCTTCATGCCACAACGCGAGCCACTACGCTACGCCTCGACCGTGCAAATATTCACTAAGACCGGCAAGTGCGAGACAGCCGAAATAGAAGTCAACAAGCCATTCGCTGTCGATGGATGGAAGATCTACCTGCTGGACTACGACAAACGAATGGGGCGCTGGAGCGACGAAAGCACATTCGAGCTGGTTGCCGACCCCTGGCTGCCCGCCGTCTACACAGGCATCTGTCTGCTGCTGGCAGGAGCCGTCATGGTTTTCATCACCGCACAAAGAAGAAAGGAGGAACACCCATGACCTGGCACTATTTCTTGGTTTTCGCCATCCTCTCGGCACTGCTATGGGCAGGGGGCGCCTGGGCATCATGGAAGAACAAATCCCGCAGGGCATACACCCTGACGGGTCTTGGCCTAGCCGTTTTCTTCATGTACATCCTCTGGATGTGGATAACCCTTGACCGCCCACCGCTCCGAACCATGGGGGAAACCCGTCTGTGGTACTCGCTCTTCCTCCCACTGGCAGGGCTCATCGTCTACAGCCGATGGAGATACAAGTGGATACTTCCCCTCTCCACCCTGCTCTCACTCGTCTTCATCTGCATCAACATCCTTAAACCTGAGATACACAGCAAGACGCTGATGCCTGCCCTGCAAAGCCCATGGTTTGCCCCACATGTCATCGTATACATGTTTGCATACGCCCTGCTGGGCGCCGCGTTTGTCATATCGGTCTACCTGCTGTTCATCAAGAGACAGAAGGCCAGCCTGGATGAAATGGACATCTGCGACAATCTGACCTACGTTGGCTGGGCTTTCCTGACAACCGGCATGCTCTTCGGCGCACTGTGGGCAAAAGAAGCCTGGGGACACTACTGGGCATGGGACCCCAAGGAAACGTGGGCCGCGGCCACATGGCTGGCCTATCTAGCCTACATCCACCTGCGACTGGGCGGCAAAGGCAACTCAAGGACCGCGCTGTGGATACTCGTCATCAACTTCGCGCTGCTGCAGATGTGCTGGTGGGGCATCAATTTCCTGCCGTCGGCGCAGGGAGTCAGCATACATACCTATAATATAAATTAAATTTTAGGTTAAAAAACATCATCCCCATGACTGGCCTATGATTAATGTGTATCTTTGAATTCCAAATATTACTCACTAATAAATTGAATGATGAAGACAAAAAAGATGAAGGTTGCCACCTTTTTATTAGCAGGCGCATTGGTTTCTACCTCATGTGTAGGAAGTTTTAGTTTGTTCAATAAGCTGGCAAGTTGGAACAGAACTGCGACAGACAGCAAGTTTCTCAATGAACTTATTTTCTTAATTATTTCTCCTGCTTATGGCATTTGTAGTGCAGCCGATGCATTGGTTTTGAACACCATTGAATTCTGGACTGGCGACAATCCTATGGCAAATGTTGGTAAGACGAAACAGGTAATGGGGCAAGATGGAAAATATTATGCCGTGAAGACCCTTCAAGATGGCTATGAAATTACAAGTCCAGAAGGTCAAACGACGAAATTTATTTATGACAAATCCTTGAATGCTTGGTCGCAAGTGGTTGCAGGCAAGCAGACGGAGCTGTTTCGCATCAATGAAGACGGAACCGTACGTGTAACACTTCCTGAAGGAAAACAAATGAATGTTGCGATGAACGAGGCTGGTCTTTACCAAGTAAGAATGGCAGTAAATGGCGGTACTTATTGGGCGATGAGATAAAGAAAAGATAACATTCTATAAGATACAGTACGAGCTACATAGCGCAAAATGTCATCAATATTTTGTGCTATGTAGCTCAATTTTATGGACTACTCTTCGCTCCCCCAGCGAAGTTACTGATAAATGAGCGTTAGAAGACGGTCGTCCGCCATGATTTCTTGTGCTACTTGCTGTATTTGTTTTGCTGATATGGCATCGATTTGTGTGTATAAAGAGGTGATGTCCTTTTCCCAACCGTAATGCAGGAAGCACTTTCCAAAATCTAAGGCAAAGCTCTCTCGATTATCACAAGCAATGCCAATTTGTCCTTTTAGCTGTTTTTGGGCAGCGTGCAACTGGTAAGATGTCAATGGCTCATTGATGACACGATGAAGTTCTTTTTTCACTAACTTGATACATCGAGAAACATCATGAATGTCACAACCGAAATAAATGCCCCATATTCCTGTGTCTCCATAACTTGCCATTGAACTTTCTACCGTATAGACTAAACCATGATGCTCTCGTAAAGAAACATTGAGTCGAGCATTCATACCCGGACCGCCCAGCAGATTGTTTAAGAGGTATAAAGCAATACGATCGGGATGGTGTATATCATAAGCGCTACTACCAATCATGACATGCGCCTGATGAGTTCCCTTATCTTTGATGATGGTTGGAGGAACTTGTAAAGAGCCTTGATAGCGATTCAAGGACTCGGGCTTCATTGGTACTGAAGCAGGCTGGTCTGCGGTTGCCTTCTCAAGCAGGCGTACGAGATGTTGGACGTCTATATCCCCATCAATAAAAAAGATCGCGTTCTCTGGACGATAAAACCGTTTTGTGAAACGTAGTGCGTCTTCGCTTGTAAATGCACGTACTCGCTGTGTGGTTCCCAAGATATTATGTCCTAAGGCATGACCATTGAACACCGTATTTTCAAATTCATCGTAAATTAAATCAGCGGGAGAGTCGTTATAACTCTCGATTTCATCGCAAATAACCTCTTTCTCTTTGTGAATTTCAGCGTCAGGATAAGTACTGTGAAAGACAATATCAGTGAGTAAATCTACGGCACGTGCGACATCTTCTTTCAAGAGAGCTGCGTAGAAAACAGTTTCTTCTTTGTTGGTAAAAGCATTGAGGTCGCCGCCCACTCTCTCCAAAAGGTTCAAGATGTGCCATGCCTTTCGCCGCTTCGTACCCTTGAATGTCATGTGTTCACAAAAGTGTGCCAGTCCTTCATCGTCAGCATTTTCATTTCGCGAGCCTGCCTTAATCTGATAACCACAATAAATCACAGGCGAAGGGGAAGGATGATGAATGATACGCAAACCATTGGTTAGTACACTGGTATGATAATTCGTCATGATGATTGCTTTATATTTTGTTGAATTGTACTAAATAATTCTCTTAGATGAGATATTTCATTCCTTGTACAAAGGTACGCATTCTGTCTATAATGAAATTATTATAGGCATTTTATTTTGTCGTGCTACTGATTTGCAGTATATTTGCACGAAAGGTAAAAAAAATGTGTTTATGCGTAAGGTAATAGGAATTGGTGAAACAGTTCTCGACATCATCTTCAAAGACAATCAGCCCATAGGAGCTTTCCCCGGTGGTTCAACATTCAACGGACTCATTTCTTTGGGGCGTTCAGGCGTCCATGCTACCTTTATCAGTGAAACAGGTAACGACCGTGTTGGTAAAATGATTACCACTTTTTTAGAGGATAATGGGGTAGATGCAAGCCATGTGAATGTATTTCCTGAAAGCAAATCGCCTATCTCTCTGGCATTTTTGAATGAAGATAATGATGCAGAATATTTGTTTTATAAGGATCATCCACACGACCAGCTTGACTTTACACTCCCTGATATCCAGCCGAACGATATTGTTATCTTTGGCTCTTACTATGCTGTAAACCCTGTGATACGTCCTCAAGTTGTTAGTTTGTTGGAACACGCAAAGAGTCATGGGGCGATTATCTACTATGATGTCAATTTCAGACCCGCACATCAGCGAGACGTCTTACGTATTACTCCCAACTTGTTGGAGAACCTTGAGTTTGCAGACATCGTGCGAGGGAGCCATGAAGACTTTCAAACGTTATACAAAATGGACGATGCTGCAAAAATTTATCAAGCGGAGATTTCATTCTATTGCAAGCATTTTATTTGCACGCAAGGTAGTGCGCAGGTGAGACTCTTTGCAGAAAATCGGTTTGAGAAAGCCTACGATGCACTTGCTTCTACACCCGTTAGTACAATTGGGGCTGGTGACAACTTCAACGCTGGTTTTATTTTTGGACTGATAAAATATGGAATCACACGCAGTATGTTAGAGCAAGGATTGTCAGAAATACAATGGGATAAACTCATAAAATGCGCATTAAGCTTTGCTGCAGAAAGCTGCAAGAGCATTAACAACTATGTCTCAACCGATTTTGGAAATAAAATGAAAGCCGAAATCCAAACATCATAATTCGATATCAAACCATTTATTCAAATCAAAATATATTTAATAAACTTATGATAGAACTAAAAAATAAAGTCTATTATGTAGGGGTGAACGATCGCAACAAGTCTTTGTTTGAAGGTTTGTGGCCTCTGCCAGCGGGCGTTACATACAATTCGTTCCTGATAGACGACGAAAAAGTGTGCCTCATCGACGCTGTTCAAGTGGATTTCTTCACGCAATTCATCGAAAACCTGCATGAGGTGCTGGGCGACCGACCCATCGATTACCTCGTAATCAACCACATGGAACCCGACCACAGCGGCTCTTTGGGACTGCTGAAGAAGTACTATCCCAACATTCAAGTCATCGGTAACAAGAAAACGTTCGACTTGATGGCCGGATTCTACGGCATCAAAGAAGGCACCATTGAAGTGAAAAACGGAGAAGAGCTGAATCTTGGACATCACAAACTAAAGTTCTTTATGACCCCAATGGTACATTGGCCCGAGACCATGATGACGCTCGACGAAACTGACCACATGCTGTTCTCGGGCGATGGCTTTGGATGTTTCGGCGCATTGAATGGTGGTATCCTGGACGAGGAGATAGACACCAGTTGGGCTTGGTTAGAGATGGTGCGTTATTATAGTAACATCGTAGGGAAATATGGCGTGCCCGTGCAGAACGCTTTGAAGAAGTTAGCCGATCAACAAATCGATTACATTTGTACTACCCATGGTCCTGTATGGCACGAGAATGCAGCGAAAGTGATAGACCTCTATGACAAAATGTCCAAATATGAAACCGATGAGGGCATCGTCATCTGCTATGGAACCATGTATGGCAACACCGAGCGCATGGCGGAAAATATTGCCAGAGCTGCCAGTCAAGCAGGCATCAAGAATATTTGCATGTACAACATCTCAAAGACGCACCACTCTTACATCCTGCGAGATATCTTCCGCTATAAAGGACTGATAGTTGGAGCTCCTACGTATAACAACGGACTGTATCATGAAATGTCCGAATTGCTTTCCGAGATTGCCAACCATGACATCAAGAACCATTATATCGGCTGGTTTGGCAGCTATGGTTGGGTGAGCAAAGCCGTGCCTACCATTGCCGAATGGAATGAAAATCGTTTGAAATTCGAACCTGTAGGAACCCCCGTCGAGATGAAGCAAGCACTCACAGCAGAAACAAAAAGTCAGTGCGAAGCATTAGGAAGAGCCATGGCTGACCGTTTGAAGGCAGACCGAAAATAAGAAAGCTGTAACATCTTTTAGCTAAATCAACATGAGCAAGTTGCATGGAGAGTGCATCTTGCTCATGTCGTTTCTTCTACATTCGCCTCTTTGTTCTTTAGAGGCTGGTTCTATAAATTAGCTTTGTTAGATTTTGAGCTTATTTTTGAGGTCAAAATGCAAGAGAGTGAAGGAGTGTAGCGAGCTACACGACTGAACGAACTTACATTTTGAACCAAAAAGAAGCCAAAAGATAACAAAACGTATTTCATAAACATTTAATGACTATGTGCGGTGGTAATTTATAGAACCAGCCTAATGGAATTTATTTCTTCTGCCGCTACAACAGTTTCCCTTAAATGATAGCGCCTTGCAGCGCCATGATGAATAGCATCAACGAGAGATCTTGGTGCTTTTTGGCAAATGCTTTGAGCATGGTTAAGGCTTTGGAAATGTGATATTCCACCGTCTTAATCGATATGTTAAGTCTTTCGGCAATCTCTCGGTTTTTCAGTCCTTCTTGGCGACTTAGATAAAAAATCTGTTTCGACTGATGCGGTAAAGAGTTTAATATTTGATCAATTTCATCAAGTAACTCCTGATAAACCAACTCCTCTTCAGGATTATGATGAAAGAACAAACTATAAAGAGATTCTGATTCTTGTTGGGTAGGCAAGTCATCTATAGAACGTTGGTTTCTAATCAGTTGCTGTCGAATAAAGTTTAAGCACGCATTGCGTACCATGGTGTAAAGAAGCGAGGAGATAGAAATAGGTTTTAATTGCTCTCTGTTTAACCACAGTTTGGTGAAACAGTCTTGCAAAATATCATTTAAGTCTTCCTCGGTAGGGATGTATCGTGTAGCGTACGCCTTAAGCATGGGATAGTAAGTCTTAAAGACATATTCATACGCTTCTGCCTTTCCTGACTTAATATCCTCAAATAATTGGGCGGAATCCTTTGAGTAGGTTTTCATAATACGCTGATGTATTTGGCAAAGATAGGTATTATCGTCCTAATTTACAAGAGAATGCTTTAATAATTCCACTTCATGTCACACCTCTTTTATGAAACGCAAACCACCGACTAAGTGTTTCAATTACTTTCAATGGATTGTTGAAACAAAGCTAAGGGTTGCTTTTGTCAACAGACAACCTATTTATATAATAGAGCCGAGACCTCTGCAAAACTCATTGTTCAAGATTTGCTCATTTCATCATATTTTTGTACCTTTATAGTATGAAACAACGTCCTTCTTCTCCGAGTTTTGCTGACCTAATAGTTGGTCATCGTAAGGTTAAACAGACCTTTTTCTTTCAAATTGATCAGATAATCGACTGGAATCCCATTCGTGGACTTATTGAAATTGCTTACACCAAAGGCAACCGTCCCACTGGTCGTCCAAGCTATGACAGCCTTGTGTTGTTCAAGACCGAACTTCTTCGTACATGGTATGGCTTGAGTGACGGCGAGGTCGAAGAGCAGGTAAATGACCGTCTGTCCTTCAGTCGCTTTGTTGGTTTAGGATTGGATGACTGCGCTCCAGATAGTACAACTGTATGCCGTTTCCGTAACATTTTGGTTGAAGCCGACCTTTACGACAATGTGCTGCAAGAGATAAATCGCCAGTTAGAGTTGGCTGGTGTTTTGGTTAAGCGTGGTGCCATCGTTGATGCAAGTATCACGGATAGTCCTCGTCGACCTCGCGGCCGTAAGGAATACGAAGTAGTTGAGGATCGCAATGAGGAATCAGGCAGGGATGTAGCAGAAAACGCAATGGTTAAAGAGATCGTCAAGCCCAATGTTGATGGTGAAGCACGTTGGGTAAAGAAGATGGGGAAGCTACACTTCGGTTACAAGCGACATTCGGTTACAGATGAGAACGGTTTGGTGATAGCCGAGGAAACCACACCGGCTAACGAAAGTGACATCAAACATTTGGAAAAGCCATTAGAAAAAGCTAAACTTCCACAAGGTACACCTGTTTATGCCGACAAGGGTTATGATTCCACAGCAAACAAGGATGTACTTAAACGTATGAAGCTCAAGAGTCGTATCATGCACAAAGGAGTAAGGGGACGTAAGCTAACGGAAAGAGAGCAGCGTGTTAATGTAGCCATCAGCAAGACACGGTACAAAGTGGAACGTACCTTTGGATCTATTCACAGATGGTTTCATGGTGGCATAGCCAGATATGTAGGTTTAGATAAGACTCACGCACAACACATCATGGAGGCTATTGCCTACAATTTATATCGAACTCCAGGGATAATTGTGTCTAATTCTCTCAAATAAGGGGAGAATATGAGATGAAATAGAGCATATACAGCCTAAAAATCAAAAATATTGACTGCGGGTGAGCCAATAGTGCTCAAAAACAAGAATAATAGAGAATGAGGTAAGGTTTTGCAGAGGTCTCGAGCCATGTTTTTAATGATTATTTGGCGAATGTGCCCGTTGCTTTTGTCCTATTATTTTACCAAAAAACGACCATTCAAAATCTTCAAAATAGAAAAATTTAATAGGTAAGCGGTATGCAAAAATACGCTGATTTGAGCAAAATAAACGTCTTTTTAAGTTAGAATATTGATTTAACACGCTTGGAAACACTCTTTAGCGGTGTTATTCACATACAGTAGCAGCCTTAAAGCATGCAAATAGTGAGCTTAACTCAATGGGTTAGTTGCCAAGAAAGGGTGAAAAATGGGATGAAAAGATGCGGACTAAGCGTAATATGTTCAATAACAACGAATTACAAACCTCGCTCATTTTCAGCGTATTTGCAACCAACTTTGCTGTTGGTTGCAAATACGCGAGTTATGAGAGGCTCTTTGTAAAGAAAATTCAGCATTTATTTTCCTTCCATGCTACGGGCTGAAAGCTCAAAAATTCTCCACCAACTTGACCTTCGTGAGGGGTTCTTTGCTTATTTCTTCAGCGTGTTTACGTTCTTTCAGATAAAGTCTCGTCGCAACAATTTTGTTCCTTTCGTGCTTTTTGTTGTCAAAATAGCAGTCTTCAATGAATGAATTTTAACTTTATTCATATTTTTGTTAGGGTAAAACTGTTTTTGCGTGTTTTATATGTAGAGCCCTTGAATTAAATATGGAAAATATAAACAATCAATTGTCAAATTTGGCTTTTCGCTTTTTCGAAGGTACGCTCACCAACGAAGAAGAGAGGGAATTATTCGCTCTTCTTGACGGAAATGATGCGCAGCAACAGGCGTTTTACGAATTGGAGCAAAAGTGGAATGACAAACATACCCCTTCTTTAGAAACAGATAAGCAGTGGCATCAGTTTTGGGATGGAATAGAGAAGTGCAAAACTCTAAAGCCAAAGAGAGCTATCATCTCACTGCGATACAAACTTGCTGCAGCTGCTGCCCTTTTGGTATTGGTTGCTTCATTGTGTACCTATTTATTAATGGGGCTCAATCAAAATAGCAATGCCTATTATACATGTATTGCCCCGCTCGGTGGAAAAGCCGAAGTGGTGTTGCCAGACGGCTCGCATGTCTGGCTGAATGCAGGCTCGCAGTTGCGTTATCCAGCTTCATTTGACACCAATAATCGTGAAGTTCAACTCACAGGTGAAGGCTATTTTGAGGTTGCACATTGCAACCATGCCATGTTCACCGTGAACACGAAGTGGTATGATGTAAAAGTGCATGGAACCAAGTTTAATGTGACAGCCTACGCAGATGACCCAGATGTGACGACCACATTGTTAGAGGGAAGTGTTGAGATAAGCAACTCTAAACATAACCTCATGATGATACCAGGAGAAAAAGTCGTCTTTGATAAATCTTCAGGAGTGTTGCAAAAAACAAAAACGTCTGTAAGGTCGAATGCATGGGTACAGGGAAACACAGAATTTGAAAGTATTACGTTGGCAGATTTGGCTAAAATACTGTCACGGAGATTTAATGTAAATATCAGGATACAAAGCCCTCAACTGAAAAACGAAAAGTTTGCCATTGTATTAAACAATGGTGAAAACTTGGATGGCATTCTACAGGGATTGGAAAAAACCATCCCCATTAAGGTGGTTCAAAAGGGGAGAGATGTCGTCATTCAAAGCCTCTAATCTTCATTACATCGTTGCCTAATCAAATTAATAACCAAATAAATTAACTCTAACTAAAAGAATAAAAAAACAGTAAGAAACCATGAGAGAGAAATACTTGTACTATTCAATTCTCGTTGCACTCCTTCTGTGTCCATTGGGCATCTCTGCTCAAACCGTCACAAAGGTTTTCAACAAAACGCCGCTGAAGACTGTCCTCAAGGAAGTTGAACGGCAAACGAAGATGTCTATCATTTACAATGTAAGTGAGGTAAATGGTCAGAAAAAGATTACCGCTACATTTAATAACGAACCTGTGGCAAAAGTGTTAGACAGAGTGCTCGATTCTTCTTTAGATTACTCTATTGAGAATAAGATGATTACCATTTATCATCGAAATAAAGCACAAGAGAAAGCAAAAACAACGCCACAAAATAGAATCGGGCAGTCGCGCACAATTCAAGGTACTGTTGTTGATTCCCATGGAGAACCTCTCATTGGGGTGACGGTTCGTATAAAGAACGCACAGACAGGTGTCGTGACAGACATCGATGGCAAGTATTCATTGGTGACTAAGGAGACAGCTCCAACGCTGGAATTTTCTTACATCGGTTATACACCTCAAAGTATTGTCGCAAATAGCAACAATATTAATGTAAAGTTGAAAGAAGAAAGCAGCATGCTCAACGAGGTGGTGGTGACCGCCATGGGTATTCAGCGTAAGGAGAAATCGCTGACTTATGCCACACAACAGGTAAAGGCAGAAGACTTGATGCGTGTACAAGACCCCAATGCAGTGAACTCTTTGGAGGGTAAAGTGTCGGGCGTCGTTATCACGCCAAGTGCCGGTGGTGCCGGTGGTGCGTCCAAGATTATCCTCCGCGGTAACAAGTCGGTGTTGGGAAACAGCTCTCCACTTATTGTATTGGACGGAGTTCCAATGAGCAACGGTACGCGTGGGCAAATCAATGGTTCGAACATTGAGTACGCAGGTGTTTCTGAAGGTGCTGACCCCTTGTCGATGATCAACCCTGACGATATTGAGTCGATGAACGTACTGAAGGGTGCCAATGCTGCCGCTCTCTACGGTTCGGCTGCCGCTAATGGAGTGGTGATGATTACGACAAAGAAAGGAAAGCAAGGAAAGCTATCTGTAAGTGTTACTTCTAACATTACTTTCGACACGCCGCTGCTCACACCAGAGATACAAAACGTCTATGGTGCACGCATCAAATCAGCTGGTGGTCTTGATATTGGTAGCTGGGGAGACAAGGTGGCTAACCGCCCTGCAGACCAGTTAACTTTGCAATCGTCTTTTGACTCTTCTGCACCATTCGAATCAGGTTTTCTAAATACCGTTCATTTGCGTAATGCAGCCAAGAACGACTTGGACGACTTCTATCGCACGGGTACCACGATCAACAACTCGGTGTCGTTTTCAGGAGGTACAGAGAAGATACAAAGTTACTTCTCTTTCTCTAACTCGCACGCCAACGGTATGTTGGTTAGCAACTCATACAACCGTAATACGGTGAATTTCCGACAGTCGTACAACTTCCTCAAACGTCTGCACATCAATACTGCTATCAACTATATCCAGACCATTACCAACAACCGTCCCGGTGGAGGTACGGTGATGAATCCAGTGTACCACATGTACACAGCGCCACGTAACTTGGACATGGATTACTATCGCAACCATTACTATCGTGAAAATGGTACGTGGATGGCGAAGAACGTTCCTGCATACGTACAGCAAAATGGTAGTATTTACGAGCTTACCACTACTGATTTGACATTCAATGGTCCGATGCAAGACTGGGCATACTTGGAGAAGAGCCAGAACAACCCTTACTGGCTTACCCGCATGAATAGTACCAAGCAGCGCACCGACCGTGTGTTTGGAACGGTGAGTGGTAAGATTGACATTTATGACGGGTTGGATTTCCAAGCACGTCTTAGCATTGACCATACCAAGTACGACAACGACGGAAAACGATACGCTACCACCTTTACCCCCGGAGGTATTGAGCCTTATGGTATCTATTCAAAGACTTTGGACCGTACTTCAGAAATTTATACCGACTACTTGCTGTCTTACAACAAAACATTTGAAGATACATGGAGTGTATCGGCAACAGCAGGATGGGTGGCTCACTTAATCAGAACAAAGTACCAAAATACTTATACCACTGCAACTCCGAAGGATGGCAACAAAATAAGATTCTCCAAACTCGTGAACTATTTTGAGACCGATGCTGCCACAGCAGGTGAAACACGTGCTTCGGTAAGCACCAACTGGGACAAGGCTGCCTTGTTTACCGCTCAACTCGGTTGGAAAGACATGGTGTACTTCGATGCTTCCTATCGTCAGGACTGGTATCGTGCCTTCAGACAGTTCAAGAATCGTGGCACTTCCGAAAGCTATGGTTACTTTGGTTTTGGTGCCAATGCCATTGTTAGCTCTATGGTCAAGCTGCCAGAGGTGATTTCTTACTTGAAATATCGTGCTTCTTATTCAGAGGTAGGTAACTCTATTCCTAACAAGGTACTGGCGAGATCATCGCGTGACACGTTCACAGGTGCTGTCTCTCCGTCACCATACTCGTCATTCAAAAATCCTAAACCCGAGAAAACTCGTTCATTCGAGACAGGTATTGAGTCGTCATGGTTCGGCAGTCGTCTCGACTTCGACTTCACGTTCTACCATGCCCTCTCTACCGATCAATATATGGAGGGAGCCAATGCTTCTGGAAAAATTGAACCGATGAACTCTGGAAAGATTAGAAACATGGGTGTGGAGACAACCCTTGGTTATAACTTCCGCTTTGGTAAAGACTGGCGTTGGAAGACTTCTTACAACCTGTCGTACAACGATAACGAAATTATGGAGACCACCTACAACCCCGATGGCACCGAGAAGTTGGTGTTCCAAGATGTGGCTGAGGTGCGCGTAAGATATAAGAAAGGTGGATCGATTGGTGACATGTATGTAACCGATTACAAACGCAATGCCGACGGAACACTCGTTACGACGAAAGACGGAAGACTGAGCTTTGAGTCTGAGGCTTCTAAAAAATACACGGTATATGCCGGCAACATGAACTCTAAGTGGCAAATGGGTTGGAGCAACACCCTTAGCTATAAGAACTTCCAGTTGTTCTTCCTCATCAATGGTCGAATTGGCGGTAAGGTGATTTCGCTCACCGAGTCGTACCTTGACAACTTAGGATTGTCACAGCGTACCGCAGATGCACGCTTGTATGCTGAGCAAAACAACTTGATGGCCAATGGACAATTGGCAATGCCTCTGCCCGATGGTAGTGGTAGGCTGGTTCCCATTGAGAGTTATTACACAAGTATCGGTGGTGTGAAGAAGAGTCCATTGGAGTATATCTATGATGCCACTAACTTCCGCTTGCGCGAGTTGTCTATGGGCTATACGTTCCAAAATCTCTTTAAAAGCAATGCCAGCCTCAATGTGTCGTTCATTGCACGCAACTTATTCTTCTTGTACAAGAATTCACCCGTTGATCCTGATGTATCTTTGTCAACTGGTAACGGATTAGGGGCGTTCGAGATGTTCAACATGCCTTCTTCACGCTCGTATGGATTATCAATGAAACTAACATTCTAAACAATCGTTCAAACAATGAAAAGAATACAATATATTGCAATAGCAGCACTTACTACAGGGTTCATGACCCTGCAGTCGTGCTTGGATTTTGATGAGCCGACCGATGATTTTCGACCAAATGACATCACTATTGATGAGGGAGACATCGTGGGTGAGGCAGACTCTGTAAATCTCATCAACTATAAAGCGTTGTACACAGAGGAGCAAGTAGATGCAGCAGCCAAGAGTTTGGATAAATATTTTGGCATGTTTACGACCGCTCAATATTATATGTGTGGTGGTAAAATCGAGGACAACGGAAGCATATCGCGCCCTGTTTCCCATGCATGGCAACGCTATTATACGTTGCCCGACGTGTATGCGCAATATGGTGTTGTTCCACATTCTGACTTCGCTTTTGCCGGCGCGTTGGTATCTTCCTATAATGTCAGTCCGGATTGGATTGCCGGACCTAACGGGAAATTTATAGGAGCCCGCAACTGTTTGACACCGCTGCTGAATCATAAATCTTCCGATTCCATTCCTGAAGTGAAGGCGATAGCCTTGTTGTTATACAACTATGCAGCGATTGAGAATGTTGACATGTATGGAACCATTCCTTACAATGACTTAAAGGCGAACAAGGTAGACCCACCTTTCAAGTACGATGACATGAAGACTATCTACACAGGTGTCGAAGCCAATATTGATACCATTGTTAATTGTCTACGCTATTTTGACAGCAAGCCTGCGTGGTATCAAGCCAAGGTAAAAGACATTGTCAACAATTTTAGCGAAGTGACGCGTGATGATAAAAATGGCGTGCAAAACATGGAAACATGGGTTCGCTTTGCCAATTCGCTGAAGTTGCGCATGGCGATGCACATGGTCAAGGCTGAGCCTCAATTGGCACAAAAGTGGGCAGAGGAAGCTGTGAAGAGTGGAGTGATTGATGATCTGAAGTATGAGGTGGGTATGTTTCCGTCCGCTTATGGAAAAGTACATCCTTTAGTAGAAATTTCTGAAGTTTGGCATGACATGCGCTTTAGCGCCTCGTTCATCAGTCTGCTGAAGAGTTTGACACACCCCTACAGTTTCTCCCTTTGTATGCGGAACAGTGGAAACCTGTTCAATGATCAAGGGGTCACCCTGCCAGCCGAAACAGACCAAGTAGGTATCCGCTCTGGCATACACACGGGCATGGGTCAGTCTTATGGTTCTAACCAGTTTATTGGGTTCAGCCGAATCAACAAAATGCTAATCGAAAATGCACCTTTGTACCTCTTTAAGTGGGCAGAAATCGACTTCCTGCGTGCCGAAGGTGCCTTGCGAGGATGGGATATGGGTGGTAAAGCCGAATTGTTCTATACCAGAGCTATTGAAAATTCTTCCATCTTTGAACCAGGCTCTGACCTTTATAATTCCTTTAAACCAGTACTTTCGCAATATGGAAGTGTGGAGAAGCCTGTTGCTTATACGTATAAAGACCCAACAGGTTCATCACCAGATATGGAAGGCGTGACGAAGATTGGCGTCAAATGGAATGAAGCCGATGACAAGGAAACGAAGTTAGAGAAAATCATTACGCAGAAATACATCGCACTCTTCCCTAACAGTATGGAAGCATGGGGCGAAATGAGACGCACTGGTTACCCAAAGATGTTCCCCGTTCTTAACGTTGAGGAAGGTGACGGCAGTTTGAAACCTGGCGATTTGGTTCGACGCATTCTCTTCCCCAATAGCGATGATGCTTCGTTGAAAGACATTCAGGCTACTGGATTGAAAGCCTTGGGCGGTCCCGACCAGCAAGCTACGCGTGTATGGTGGGATGTGAAAGGTAAAGGAAACTTTTAAGAAATGAACAATACAGTGATAGGGAACTACCGTCTGTTCGCTGAAAAGGATCAGACGGTTCCCCTCATCAGTAATTTAATATTTATAACTTAATCAATAAAACAACCAAATCTATGAAGAAAAGATTTTTACCCCTGATGCTTTTGGCTTGTTTGGCTGGACCTGCAAATGCGCAGTCTGGCATGTCGCCAACGGCAACATCCACGATTTATGACTTCGCTGGATTTAATGAGGTTACTCTGCTGAACCTTTTTGACAAGGCTTTGCAGAATGGTCGCAACTATCCTACCAAGGCTGAATTTGAGGCTGCAGGTATTCAAGCCTCTGACATTGCTTTTGTGCGTTCGCACGTCAAGCAGCGTGCCATCTTGGATCGCAAAGACCGTTTGGTGAAAGACACCTACGAGAAGCGCAACCTGTTCATGAATATTCCAAGCGGTTCGGGTAAGGGTATCGGTGGCTATCCATCGTCTAACTTTGCCAATGATGTGTTCTCTATGTGGAACTACACCAACCTGTTTGGTTCTTGGAACCATGGTTTGTTCCAGGCTCCGGGAGCATGGACCGATGCGGCACACAAGAATGGTACCGACATTATGAGCGGTATTAAGTTTTTTGAAAGCTGGACAGCAGGTTCAGGTGATGGAGCTTATGTAAGCTTTATCCAAACAAAAAACTCGGATGGCACCTACAAGTATGTTAAACCCATGCTCAACTGTCTGCTGTACTTCGGGTTCGACGGTATCAACTACAACTGGGAGGATAACTCTTACTCTGAGCCTGATGTAACAGGTTTCCACAAGGCTTTGTACAAGGAAGCAGAGAAGATGGGCTTCAATAACTTCCACGCAGCTCTTTATACGCAAGGCTCCAGCCTGTCGAATGCGGCAGTTGACTATTTATATGGTACAAAAGCCACTGGTAAGACCTTCGATTTGTTCCTCAACTACGCTGGAGGTGATTTCGCTGTCCAGGGTTATGAAAGTTCTGTACAGACTGCAGAAAACGCTATGGGAACCGCAGAAGGCCTTTACGGAGGAGCTTGGATTGTTAGTATGAATCGCAATTGGCAAGGTTTGGTAGGAAAAGCAAACTACGATTGGACTACGGGTACCTACACTTACCAACCTAACGAAACCGTGAAGCGAATTGGTATCTGCCTTTGGGGCGAACATGGAGATAGCCGTTTCTGGAGTTACAACTCTGGTTCGGATGCTCTGAATGCACAGTACAACTATCAACGCTTGTTGGAGCGTGGCTTCTCTGGCGGTAACAGAAGTCCATTGAATCGTCCCGCAATAACAAATAGTGGACATGAATGGGAAGGTGAGAACGCATTAAAGAAATTCCATGGTTTGGCTTCGTTCATTCCAGAGCGTTCAGCGATACAGGGAAATCTTCCTTTCTTGACACACTTCAACTTAGGTAATGGAGAGCGTTACAACTATAAAGGTAAGAAAACGGCTGGTACATGGTACAACATGGCGAACCAAGATGTAGTGCCTACTTATCGCTGGTTGGTTTATGGCGAAGGAACAGAAACTGTTTCAAATGCTTTGCAGCCAGAATTTACACATATCGATTCGTATAACGGTGGCTCATGCTTACTGTTGAAAGGACAATCTTCAGCACAGGGTGTTGATGTAGTTCTGTTTAGAACCGACCTTAGCGTGAGTGCGGCTAATCCTATTGCCAAGGTGGCTTTGAAGACAAAACAAGCTGGCGAATCTAACTTGTACCTGATTGTAAAGGTAAACAATCAATGGAAAGAGGTAGCAGTAGGTGCTACTGACGACAAAACATGGCAAGAGAAAAAGGTGAGCCTGCCTGTAAATATGGGCGACCGCATTACTCACATTGGTTTGCGTGCCAAGAACGTAACAGACAAGTATAATGTGTTGGTAGGTAAGCTCGAACTCAACGACGACGTGAAGGCTACACCTGCTAATGTAAAGAATCTCATGGTAGAGGTGAAAGAAGAATCACAGAAGAGCCTTTCTGCAAAACTGTATTGGGATGTAGACCATTCTACAGGTGTACGTGCAGACTATGGCATGATTTACAACTGCGAGGCTAACATCGACCATTTCGAGATTATGTATAAGAATGGTAAAGACGGTCGTATTTCAGAGGTAGGTCGTACCACTCAGTGGGGTACCTACGTTCCAAACATCGTATTTGCCGATGCTAATGAAAAACCATTTATCGGTGTACGCTCAGTATCAACAGACTTGAAGACTTATTCTCCTATCGAATGGGTAGAGATTACGCGTGCCGACGCTTCTCAATTGCCAGAAGAAACGGTTGGTGGAACAGATACTTATGGAATTAGTAAGATTAATCCAAATGCAGATGGATTCAAGACAGCTGTAGAACAAAGATTCTTGACAAGCGTTACAACTACTGGTGCTGTAAAAGACTTGAATTATACAGCTACGGAATCACCACGCGATAGCTCACAATATGCAAATGCTCGCGACCACAAGTTGGTTGTCAAGCAAGGACAACAGATTACGATGACCTTTAAGGCTCCCAATGAAAAAGATGGTTTGAAGTGGTGCTTTGCAGGTGGTTGGTTAGACTTAGACGGAAGTGGTACATTTAACTATCCTAAGGCTCCAAAAGACGACCCTATGGGTGAGCAGATTTTCTTTGCCGGAAAGATACGTGCGGCAACTCCAGAGATACAAGATCCGAACGGCTATACGTTTAAGTTCAAGGTGCCTAACGATGCGCACGTAGGTACAAGTCGTTTGCGTATTGTGTTTGCAGATGCTTGGTTTGGCGGAACTTTCTTGCCAACTGGCTTGACAGCCAAAGGATTTACTATCGACTTTGATGTGGAGATACAAGGTGAGAAGAACGGACAACGTCAATATGTGGATACACAACATGACAAAGGTATTGCTGACCAGCCCGAGGGTTTGTCAGGAACTGATGGCGTAGACAACACCGTGTTTGCTGATGGTGTTTCTAATGTGACAGTTAATGGCAATGACATTCTCTTTACCAATGTGGAGAAGGCTTGGATTTACACCGTTGACGGAAAGATGGTACAATATCTTACAAACCCAACATCACTTAGCCGAAACGAGCTTCAAGATGGTGTTTACCTTGTGAAGATGCAAAACAAAAATGTCATTAGAACGGAAAAGTTAGTGGTTAAATAATTCACATAAAACTTTGACCACATGAAAAATAACCGTTAGGTAGTTGGTAGAACTTTTACCTAACGGTTCAATTAAAGCGATGAAGCGATAATTGGTTTGCTTCAAACATCTATGATAAAAAGGCTGGGTGGTTTTCGCTCAGCCTTTTTATCATAAAGTGCATTCGTTTTTAGCAGCTCGATAGAAAGTATCTATGATATTTCCACCATAGACGCACTGATGAATAAGGGCTGAATCTTGTGGTACACGAGGTGCTGGGGTGCCTTGTGCTACAGTGACAGGTGCTGTCTCAATGCGAATTTCGTCCCATAGATTTGCATTGATGAAGCTCTGCAATGTGGTGGCACCACCTTCTACCATCAATGATTGTAGGTTGCGTTGATATAAATCGTCCAACAACTCGGGTAAGGAGATGCCGTGATGTAAGACGAGGCGCAAGGGAGATGGACCGCTCCATTCACGCACATTGAGCTGTGGATGTTCGCGCTCATCGGTTATACGCCCCACCAAAATGGCATCGTATTCGCTGCGTAACTTGTGTACGAGCATCTTTGTGAATGGCGATGACAGCGCAATGGCACGCCCATTGTCATCGATAAAACCGTTGGCAGTTTGCGCCCATTTCAATAAGATATAAGGTCGATGGAGGGTATTGAACACATTGAATTGACGATTGAGCAGCTTGCACTCTTCTTCTAACACACCAACCGTTACCTCAATACCCGCCTTTCGTAGTTTGTCGATACCTCTGCCTTGCACTTTTGCAAATACGTCTATACATCCGCAGACCACTCTCTTAACACGTTTCTCGACGATGAGGTCAGCGCAGGGAGGCGTCTTGCCATAATGAGAGCAAGGCTCCAAGCTCACATATAACGTACTTTCGGGCAACAGGTGCTCGTCTTGTTGCCGAACAGCAGCAAAGGCATTGACCTCGGCATGTGCTTCACCATATTTGATATGATAGCCCTCGCCAATGATTCTGTTGCCACATACGAGAACAGCTCCCACCATAGGGTTGGGTTTTGCCAATGCTCGTCCCTGTTTCGCCAACTGAAGGCAGCGGCGCATGTACATTTTGTCAATGGCATCTTGGTTGATATTCATATTTTTATTATTTTTGTTGTCATGAAAAATTATCAGCAGTTGTGGTCGCAACTCACGCCCTTTTACGATGAAACCGAAGCAAAGGCTTTGATAAGAACAGTACTTGAGGTGCGTTATGGCATGTCGCTGACCGATATTATTTGTGGCAAAGTTAGTGAATTATCAACAGACGAACGCCAATCGCTGCAAGAAATCATCTTGCGTCTGCAACGCTTCGAGCCTGTGCAATATATTCTTGGGGTGAAAGAATTTGCAGGTCGCACCTTCCATGTGTCTCCCGGAGTGTTGATTCCGCGCGATGAAACGGCAGAATTGTGCAGGTGGATTATTGATACCATACAAGAGTCGAAACTGAAAAATCCTACCATCTTAGACATAGGAACAGGCTCGGGGTGCATTGCCATTACACTGAGTTTGGAGATTCAGCATGCACAGGTTGCAGCCTGGGATGTTTCCACGACTGCTATTCAGGTGGCAAATCGGAACGCAAGAGACTTAGAAGCTACGGTTTCAATCGTGTGCCAAGACGCACTGAATGCACCAAAAGATTCGATGAAATGGGATATAATAGTCTCTAACCCTCCTTATATATGTCCCCATGAGGCGGAAGATATGGAGCCGAATGTGCTTTCGTATGAACCAAAAGAAGCGCTCTTTGTGCCAGAAAACCATCCTCTGCTTTTCTATGACGCCATTGCGCATTATGCCAAGACGGCTTTGAAACTACATGGGAAATTGTATTTTGAGATCAATCCTCTCTATCGAAAAGCTGTGGTGGAAATGCTTAAAAACAAAGGTTTCATCGGTGTTATGATTAGAAAAGACGCCTTCGGGAAAGAAAGAATGGTTTGTGCAACAGTGCCAGATAGATAACAAATGGATTACAAGGAATAGATATGTTGAAAGAAAAGAAGCAGGTGACAGAACAGGAGGCTTGGCAGAAATTGTCTAATTGGTGTGCCAAAGCGGAGCATTCAAGTGGCGAGATGCGACAAAAAATGATGAGGTGGGACATTGCCGAAGATGCGCAAGAAAGAATACTTGAACGTTTGCTCTCGGGTAAATACATTGACGACGAACGTTTTGCACATGCTTACGCACACGACAAACTAACTTACGACAAGTGGGGAAAACGAAAGATAGGGCAAGGTTTGTATCAAAAGGGAGTCTCAAAAGATATTTATGGCAAAGTTTTGGATGAGATTTCCGATGAACGGTATATCGAGGTATTGAAGCCGTTGTTGTCGAAAAAGTGGAAAACCATTACAGGGCGCAACGATTATGAGTGCGCCATGAAACTCATGAAGTACGCTTTGGGCAGGGGGTTCGAGCTGCCTGTGATACGCAAGTGCATTGATGACATGGAGATCCCGACGGATGATTAGCTTTTTTAGTCGACTGTTAGATATCTTAGCTCCACGCTCGTGTTATGTCTGTGGAAGAAGGTTAGCTGTCTCGGAGCAAGTGATGTGTGCCTCCTGCAATCGGCATTTGCCACGCACACATTTTGAACTCAACCCCTACGAGAACGAAATGGCGAAATTGTTTTGGGGACGTATTCCCATTGAGCGTGCTGCTGCCTTGTTTTATTATTATGCACAGTCGGAGGTGAGTCATGCGGTTTACGCACTGAAATATGACTATCATCCCGAGATAGGGGAAGCGTTAGGACGTATGACCGCTGTGGAGTTTGGAGCGGCAGGATTCTTCGAAAACATCGATTTCATCGTTCCAATTCCCTTAACTCGCACCAGAAGAAAAAAGCGAGGGTACAATCAGAGTGAGGAGATAGCTCGAGGGGTCAGCGAAGTGACTGGCATCCCTATCTTAAAAAATGTGGTGCGTCGCATTCAGTTCTATGGCAGTCAGACTCATAAGAATCGTTTGGAACGTGTAGAGAATGTAGAAAATGCTTTTGAACTCATCAATAGCACCCTCATCGTAGGGAAACATGTCCTGCTCATCGATGACATTGTAACTACGGGCGCTACCGTCTGTTCTTGTGCGGAAACTTTGCAAAGAGACGGAACGGTCAAGATAAGTGTGTTGGCTTTAGGGTGTACAAAGAAATAAATATTACCTATCCAGCAAAATTCTCTGTTCTTTGTTCGGATAGTTTTTACCATTTTTGATAAATCTATTTCGTTGTTTTTGTCCTCTTATTTTACCAAAAAACGACCATTCAAAATCTTCAAAATAGAAAAAATCAATAGGCAAACGAACTGCAAAAATAAGCTGATTTTGTCAAAATAAGCACTATTTCAAGTTAGAACATTGACTTTGCGGTCTTGGAAACACTCTTTAGAGGTGTTATTCACATACAGTAGCAGCATTAAAGCATGCAAATAGTGAGCTTATCTCAATGCTTTAATCGCCAATAAGTGGTAAAAATCGGAAAGAAAAGAGGCGACATAAACGTAATGCCATAAATAACAGTAACTTACAAACATCGCTCAAAATTCGCGTATTTGCGACCAACTTTGCCGTTGGTTGTTTTCACGCGAGTTATGAGAGGCTGTTTGTAAAGATAATTCAGCATTTATGATCCTCTAATACAGCGCATCACCAATTTCGCATACTAACAGTAAAACATCATGACATTTCATTCTTTAACAACGAAAAACACAAAAGAACCTAAAAACATTACCGCCAAAGAAATTTCACGAAAGAACGTCCCGTTCTACCTAAAAAACAAAAAACATAGTTACAGCCATTCTCTTTTGACGATAGTTTGGAGAGAGGCTACAACGTATTTCTTTCCTTTCGTCTGAACGTCTACGTTCTTTGTCCTTTTTTTATATTGCACTTACATTTTCGTGTTTTCTGTTGATTTCGTTTTTGATTTCTTCTACGCCGTTTACAATAACAAAAGATGTTGTTTTTGCGTGATAGAGCCACGCATTTTCGTTCGTTACTTTTTGTTATCTTGTGTATTTCATTTAACTTTGCAAAATAAAAATATCAATGAATTATGGAAAAGACAACGCTCAAAAGAGAATTTGCTTCAAAATTGTTACAAATCAAAGCCATAAAGCTTCAGCCTAACGAACCGTTTACTTGGGCATCGGGTTGGAAGTCTCCGTTTTATTGCGATAACCGCAAGACACTTTCGTTTCCTGCGGTACGTACGTTTGTAAAAATAGGTATGGTTCATGCCATTTTGGAGCATTTCCCCGAGGTGGATGTCATCGCTGGTGTGGCAACGGCAGGCATTCCGCAAGCTGCCCTCATTGCAGACACGTTGAATTTACCGCTGGTTTACGTTCGTAGCAAACCCAAAGACCACGGACTTGAAAACTTGATAGAAGGTGAACTAAAGCCCAATGCAAAGGTCGTGGTGATAGAAGACTTGGTGTCTACAGGTGGTAGTTCGCTGAAAGCAGTAGAGGCTTTGCGCAAAGCAGGTGCTGATGTTGTGGGCATGGTGGCATCGTTTACATACGGTTTCCCCGTTGCAGCAAAAGCTTTTGAAGAGGCGAACCTTCAATTAGTTACTTTGACGGATTATGAAAACATGGTTGAAGAAGCCTTGTCCATTGGCTATATTCAAGAGCGTGACTTAGACTTGTTACACCAGTGGCGTGAAGACCCTGCCAATTGGAGAAAGTAGCCACCGAAGGCTTGTCAACAACTTACCAACTTTTTTATTCATTTATCAAAAACCATATAAGCATGTCTGCGAAATTTGAAAGTTCTATTCGAGAAATTCCTTATCCTCAACTGGCAGTGTACCAAATGTTGAGCGATCTTAGCAACTTGGAGAAAGTACGAGATAAGATACCTGAAGATAAGCTCAAGGATTTGAATTTCGATGCCGACTCGGTGTCGATCAATTCCCCCTTGGGTGCCGTGCAATTGAATATTATTGAGCGTGATGCACCTAAATGTATTAAGTTCCAAACACAGCAAAGTCCCATTCCACTGACGTTATGGATACAAATAGTGCCTGTGACAGCACAATCAAGTAAGATGAAATTAACAATTCAGGCAGAAGTCAATATGTTCATGAAGGGGATGATAAAGAAACCTTTGCAAGAAGGGATTGAGAAAGTGGCAGACGTGTTACAAATGATTCACTATGAATAAAGTCGTTATCTTTTTTTGTATCGTACTTTTATGGGTTTCTTGTGGCGACAGTAAAGAGGAATTCAGTTCTGTAAGATGTCACCTGTTGGTGAATAATCAAGAACATCAAGATGCGACACTTGCAAGTGCCATGAATCCTGCATCACCGGGCGTGTTCTGTTTAATTCAACAAACGATGAAAGCTGGTGCACCTCATTTCTTTTTTAAGAACAATCAGGGCAACCAGAGCTTGTCCATTTTCCATGCAAAGGAGCAACGTATGCACTTTATCATCGGTTACAACAACGGTGTGATTGTGGGCTATGGCAATCTCGACCAGCCCGCTCTCTTTTATGCGTACGACTATCAATGTCCAAACTGCTTTGACTGGCGTCAGATACCACGGAAAGATTATCCTTTAAGTTGTTCGTCTACGGGCATTGCTTCTTGTAAGGCATGTCACCGAACTTATAATCTTAATACTGGTGGAAATATTGTTCAGGGAGAACCGGGGTATAAATTAACTCGATACCGAGCAACAACCACGGGTCCTCATGGAGTACTAAGCGTCAATTAAGCATCTGTTCAGAATCAACTGCCGATGATAGAAACTCACATTCACACACAATCCTGTAAAATTCAAGCCATAGAAGATGGGGATGAAGTGGGACTGCTTGAATTTGAAATACATGAAAACATTCTCACGATTACGCAAACCTATGCTTATCAAAAAGGACGAGGCATCGGGAAAATGTTGATGTCGACAGCGATTGCCTATGCACGGGAACATCGTTATAAGATTCTTCCCGTTTGTTCATTTGCACGCGCCATTCTACAAAAAAACGATGCCTACAAGAACTTATGGATAGATGAAGAACAGACGACTTGACTTCTTAACCTTGTCTTTGCACCACGACTCTTTCATTAAAGGCTGGTTATTTTGTGTCTTTCGTTGTTAAAGATAAGGTGTCACGGTGCTTTTCTGAATAACTCAGAGAGAGGGGTTTGTTAGCGATAAAAGCGTGAATCATCGGTGGTTTTGGCTTTCTGTATTAGGAAGAACGTTCCAACCCTTTTCGTCTATAAAGCCAAATTTCAACACTATTGATGATGTTTTGCCAAAGGATGTAACAGCCCGGACCAACCGATGCAATGGGGTTGAGGTAGGTGTAGGCAATCCAAATGGCAAATGCGGTGTTCTTTTGTCCAAGGGCTTGACCTGCATTGACCGTCGCATCGAAGCGGTGTCCAATCATTCTACCAGCTGCAAACTGTGTGATACATAGTACAAGCCCAAGCAAGCCAATAAGGACAAGGAAAGAAGTGGTTGTCTCAGCGTGTACAATGTTTTTCAATGTTGTGCCTGTAACAATCATCAACGAGCATCCCCAAAGGTAGTAAGACAGGTCTTTTATACCGATGACCCACCGATGAAATCGATGAAAATGGTGCTTTACGATGTAAGCCATGAACATCGGAACAACCAACACGATACACACCTCGTTTAATATTTTTAGGAAGGCACTAAGAAAGGTGATATGTTCGGAATGCTCTATCAGTGGGAAGCAAATGGGTATGAGTAATGCTGTGATGAAGTTAGAGAGAAAGGTATAAGTCGTCATCTCTTCCAAATTTCCACCTAACTTTTGTGTCACTACTGCCGCAGCCGCCGCACAGGGACCAATGATACAGGTGAGCAAGGCTTCCATGAGAATAAGAGCGTTGCCTGTTAGCTTGCATCCCAAGATAACAACCATGATGAGCAAAACAAAGACTACTTGGAAAACACCTACCCAAAAGTGCCATTTCACCGGTATTAGGCGTCTAAAATCTACCTTGCAGAAGGTGACAAACAGAATGAGGAACATGAAGAGAGGGAGGATAGCGTCCATGATAGGAGCAAAAAAAGTGGCTGCTCCGTCTAACGGAGGAATGAAGGCAAACACACTGTAAGTCGTCATACCAATTGCCATGGAGATGGGTAGCGTCCAGTTCTTGATAAATCTAATAATGCTCATACTTCTTTTATTTGACGGTGCAATATTCGCAAAAAATATTGAGACTGACAAATCTTTGCCCTTTTCGTTTAAGGCTGGTTCTATAAATTAGCTTTGTTAGATTTTGAGCTTATTTTTGAGGT